>JAEEGL016744783.1_pt1 | contig 29519 bp, 20 predicted proteins | sample 9134231 | NCBI WGS metagenome assembly JAEEGL01 (sample SAMN16246548, study PRJNA631951) | gut metagenome | biome: gut microbiome; feature: rumen; material: fiber-attached | host: Bos | place: Iran: Karaj | collected 2018-10
AACATGGGAGACTATTTCCAGCACTGGGTAGACGTAGGTGCTAAGGCAGATCAGGACAAGCTTCCTAAGATCTTCTACGTTAACTGGTTCCGCAAGGACGACAATAATCCAGATCTTCCAGGTGGATTCATGTGGCCAGGCTACGGCGACAACAGCCGCGTTCTTGCATGGATTTTTGACCGCTGTGATGGTAAAGACAACTACATTGATACACCAATCGGTTATATGCCAAAAGAAGGTGCTTTGAATACTGACGGTCTCGCTGACTACTACAAGAAAACATTACCTGAAATCTTGAAAGTAGATGTAGAAGGCTGGAAGAAAGAAGTTAAGGATATTCGCGAAAACCACTATCCAAAATTCGGTAAACACTTACCAAAGGAACTGGTTGCAATCCTTGATGATCTGGAAGCACGCTTGAATAAAGCATAATCGCGATGAGTTTGGTGGTTGAGTAGACCGAAACCACCGGAATACGACAATCCCCTGTATGAAATGAGAAGTCAAATCATGCAGGGGATTTTTTTTGCTTGATAAAAACTGCGATGGTTGAGTACCGAAGCGTACGGTCCCTGAAACCAGTTCAGGGTGACGGGGTACGACGGGAGATTAAATATTTGCTGAGTCGAGATTATCAACGTCTTCATCAGAGAGATCTGACGAATCGGATTTTGTGTCGAGAGGAACTACAATAGTAAAAATAAGGTAGACCAATACTCCGGGGAAGGCTGCACTCAGACACGATACTAGTGCATATACAAGTCTGACAACTGTAGGATCCCAGCCAAAGTATTCTGCTATTCCGCCACAGACACCAGCAATCATTTTATTTTTTGACGAACGATGTAATTTATTTTTCATACTCATACTCCGATTATAACACGAAAATTCAGTTTATTCTGTAAACACTATTTTACTTCATTCACTAATTCTTTTCCTTCAGAAAAATCCCTGAGGTTCTGTAAAGTTGTTTCACTTATATTCTGCAAAGCGTTTGTTGTTAAGAATGCCTGATGACCTGTAATTAAAACATTCGGAAAGGTTAGAAGGCGAGCAAGGACATCGTCTGTCATTATATCATTTGACCAGTCGCTGAAAAAATATGCACTCTCTTCTTCGTAAACATCCATTGCAACTCCGCCGATATGCTGATGCTTTAAGGCGTGTACTAAAGCTTTTGAATCAATTAAAGCACCACGGCCTGTGTTTATGATTACGGCATCTTTTTTCATCATTTTCATATTATCGTGATTTACAATATGTTTTGTTTCTTCGGTTAGAGGACAATGCAGGGTTAAAACATCACTCTGCTTAAATAATTCTTCCACGCTTACATAAGTAGCATCCAGTTCTTTTGCCCACTCGTAATTTGGAAACGGATCATAGCAGATTAGTTTCATTCCGAAGCCTTTTAAAATCTGTGCAAAGCAGCGGCCGATTTTTCCTGTACCAAAAACACCTGCCGTAAGTCCGAAAAGGTCTCTGCCGGTAAGTCCCTCAATGTTAAAGTTTTGAGTCTTTGTCCTTAGATAAGCCTGCGGGATGTGACGCGTCAATGAAAGTAAAAGAGAAGCTGCATGTTCTGCAACAGCATGTGGAGAATAAGCAGGGACTCTTGCGATTTTTATATTGTTTTCTTTTGCTGCATTTAAATCTACATTGTTAAAACCGGCACAGCGTAAAAGAATTATTTTGACACCATTTTCCTTTAATGCACCAATGACAGCAGCATTAACTAAGTCGTTTACAAAAACACAAACTGCATCGTAGCCTTTTGATGTAATCACTGTGTTTTCGTTTAATTTGAATTCATTAAAATCGATTGTATATCCAAAAGCTTCATTTGCCTTTGTGAATGCAAGTTTATCGTATGAACGAGTATCATAGAATGCGATTTTCATTTTTGTACCTCTTTACATTTATTTTTGTATATTTAGTATGAACCATAGATTATAAATTGTCAGTAGTTTTTTTTCTTTTGTAAGGGACTCAAAAATGTGGTAGCGCGAAGAAAAGCAGAAGGCTGTTGAACACTTTGAAGGGGCGAACGAGCGCAAGCGAGTGAGTCAGATACCTTATACCCTTCAACCGTGTGAAACAGCCTGTCTTTTCTGGGAGCGGACACATTTTTGCTTGTTAGCTAATGAATAATTAAAGTTTGACATTTTGTATTATTGGCATTTAGTTATTTATACAAAAAGTAAATCATAAAGCACGATGAAGCTAAGTTTAATTTCTGGCGCAATAATTCAATCTGTTCGTTGCAGTTTTTAATCTGGCTTGTAAGCAATTCTGTTTCACTTCCATAGCCACTTTCAAAGGCTCTTTGCTCCTGTAAAATTTTTGACTGTGTAGTTTCAATTTTTAATTTTTGATAATCAATTTTCAGCACACAGACATCGCAGGTATTCCATTGAGTTTGAAGTGTTTTCCTGATATTTGCTTTTGCATCTTCTTCTTTAATCTGTGTAACCTGCTTAGAAGAAATTGAACGCGACACCTCATTAAGTTTTTTTCCGCCGTCCCACACACAGGTTTTTAGTCCCAGTGTAAAGTTTAAAGTATAATCGTCTTTTCTTAAATAATTCTCTTCCAGCAAAGGAAAACGCGAACCGCCATAACCTGCCGTAACGCTTAAAGCGAAATCCGGTTTCCAGTAAACGCTTGCCTTAGAAATTTTTATTGCAGTGTCATTAACCTTACTCAAGTGCGAAAGAATTTTTATTGAATCCTGTTCCTCATTAAGTGCATTGATTTCAACGGCATCTCTGTCCAGCAAAAGAACTTTATCTACAAAGCTTTCGTCAAATTCGTAATCGAAAGAGTCCTGCGATAAATCCATTACCCCAGTGATTTTTTCGATTTCAAAAATGTTATTCTTAATCTGTTCATTTACATCCTGTAAAGCAATATCAAGTTCCTTTGCCTGAATGCGTGCTTCTAAAACATCCTGCGCTAAAAGAAGTCCTGCCTTTTGTGCATCTTCTGAAACTTTTACTAAACGTCCGGCATATTTATTTTCTTCTTCCAGAACTTTCGCAATTTTATATAAATACCATAACGCTGAAAGCCGGGTTTCAAGCTCTGTATTCAGTTTTTTTGTTTCAAGATTCATTTGTGATTTTTTTACTTCGAGAATCTGATTGTAAAGCTTTATTCCGTTTGTAATTTTTCCCCAGGTAAAAACGGGCTGCTGTAAAGTAAACTGAATTGTGTACAGGGTATCTTCAAGACCTTCGTATAAAGTTAAATACTGTCCTGTAGAAGTTGGTCTGAAACCTTCCTGCCACTGAAGGGAATTTATTATGTCATCAACATTAACTTTAACCGGTGCAATCGGCGGATTCACTAAGTATGTAAAACCTGCCTGAAAATCAATTGTAGGACTTAAGTTTGCCTTTGCATTTTTTACATCAAGAAGGCTCTGCTTTATTTCCTGCTCACATTGTTTTAGAGTCGGATTATTTTGTAGCATCATTTTCTGTAATTCGCTGAAACTGTATTTCGCACCACCGCCAACAGCAACCCCGTTCTTGCCAGCAGCCTGCATGTTCTCGCCAATAGCTTTCTCGTACTCGCCAGCAACTTGTTCGCCAACAACTTGTTCGCCGGCAACCTGCGGTATCTCGCCAGCCACTTCATCGCTAAAAGTTTTCATCGGGGAAAAAAGGCTTATACAGAAAACGAAAAAAACTATTTTCCTTCGCATAAAACTCATGTTAAAAAAAGTCACTGCACTCACCTTGTAATGTTAACAGTAAAAGAAGAATCCGAACTTTTGTAATTGTATTCAGTCGTAATTACATTTTCTACCTGTGCTTCAAGCGTAAAAGTTTTTTCAGCGTACTGTTCTTCGTAATCATTGCAGTCCCAATACCAGTTATTTCTGAACTCGTAATTTCCGTGCTTTTCTTCAGAAGTATTTGCATAAGTTGTAGCGTATGTTGTAGTAGAACCATACTCTTTTCCTTCGCTGGAAAGAATTATTTTTACGCCATCATCCTTATTTGTTTCCGTATCAATTAACTGGCCCGTAAAAGCCGGAACTGCAAAGCGGCATTTTTTCCCGTAAAGCGAAACAGAATACTCTGCCCTATCCGGAAGAAGCGGCAAAGTAAATTTCACTGTTGAATCCGGAATAAACTTAAATCCTTTCTCAGCATCTTCTTCATCATTGTAACACGCTTTCCAGGTTGGTTCGCTCGAAGTTTCAAGATAAGTCACAGTGATTTCAGGAGTTTTATTTGCAGGGTATAAAATCTTGACTGCGCCATTCGATGTCATTGATGCAGTATAAATTTTTTCTTTTGTATTTTGCGGAACCCTTATCAAAGCGCTGATTGTTGCAGTGGAATTTGCCATAGTCGCTACATCCACGAAACTGAAATTTATAGTTGCTTCCTTTTTTACCGCAGTCAGTTTTTCAAACACAGTGTCGCCCGTACTGTCAGAAAGCAAAAGCGTTGAGCCCTTTTGAAGCCCGTACTTTTCATTAAAGAACAAAAGATAAACTGTAATATAATCCGCGTCTTTTCCAAACTGAGGCTGAAAGCTTTTCCAAACAATTTTACTCAGAGTGAATTCGCCCGAATCATTTGTCTCAGTGCGTGCATAGTATGAATCCTGCGCAGGCCTGAAATCAGAATCCTCTTTCCAGCTCGAAAAATCACTATCCCTTTTACTTTTGTCCGTGTAAGCATAAACCGCTAAAGAAGAAATTCCTTCCTCACTTTCAGAATCTATAAGTCGCCCTCCAGTGCCGCCGGAAAAAACAGAATAGCAGCCGGTAAATGCAAACACAAAAATCAAAGCCGCCAGAGAAATTATATATTTTTTTTGAACGCTGATTCTTCCTTTCATCATAATATCCTCACTCGTTAAGAAATTATTTTTCTTTCATCCGTCCTTTCACCCTTCGCTATCCGCTCATTCCTCAGCTTTGCTTGAAGAACTTCGGGGTTCCACGACGAGCTCATTTTTTTCCAGTCACTTTCCGCTTAACAGTTTTTACTTTTTTTATAGCACGATCAATGCGCTCTTTTCTTTTAGTATCCTGTCTTTTACTAATATAATACAACACAGGAATAATAATCAAAGTAATTAAAGTAGAAGTGATTAAGCCACCGGCTATTGCCTGTCCCATTGGCGCATAAATTTCTGCACCCTCACCGGATGAAACTGCCATAGGAATACAACCCAAAAGTGTCGTAAGCGTTGTAATCAAAATCGGTTTAATTCTGCTCGAAGAACCTTCTACAATGCATTCTCTAAGCAAAGCTATTTCTTCATCATCTGTGAGCGAAACCTGAGGCAAGCCGTCTTTATCTATAAAACCTTTTTCCTTTGCAAGTACTTCGCGTTTTTCTTTCATCAGCTGATTTGTAAAATCCACTAAAATAATTCCGTTATTAACAACAATTCCCGCTAAAGAAATAAGTCCCATCATTGCGAGTAAATTCATTGTTGAACCGAACATCATTAAACCAAGAACAACACCAATAAAACAGAATGGAATTGAAATCATTATCAGAAGCGGCTGTTTCAAATCTTCAAACTGAATAACCATGACTGTGTAAACTAAAAAAATTGCAATCAAAAGTGCAGTGACCATTGGAGTAATCATATCTCCGATTAAAGCCATAATTCCGCCCGATTTACTTTCAACTCCACCCGGCAGCGGATGTTCTTTTAAATATTCGTTTACACGGCCTGCAACACCTGCTGTATTTTCACTAATCAAAGTTGCAGAAACTGTAATTGTTTTTGCCCTGTCATCGTGATTAATTTGCGAAATATTTTTTTCTAATGTTACATCCGAAAGATTTGCAAAAGAAACTTTTTTGCCCCGCTGTGTAATTATGTGAATATTTGCAATTGTATCCCTTGAAATGTCACCGTCCTTGATGTCAGAAAAAAGCCTTATCTTGTATCCGTCTTTCATTCCTCTTTCTTTATAACGGCCCGCATCAACTCCCTGAAATAAAATTGCACTTGTAATGCCTGCTTCATAACTTGTAATTCCAAGCGAGCTTAAATATTCACTCGACATATCAATTACTAAAGTTGAAGTGTCAAAATCAGAAGATAAACTTGTTGTAACAACTTCACTGTCCTTCTCTAAAAATTCCTGTAAGTCCAGTGCAGTTCTATAAAGCAAATCCATGTCTTCACAGATAAGAGTTAAACCGTAACCGCCGCCATTTGAAGCATAAGCAACTAGTTTGTCAAAGCCGCCGTTTTCTGTAGTAACTTTTGCATCGGGTAATGAAGAGGCAATCAGTTCCTGGACCTGTAAAATTATATCGTGAACATCCCTTTTTCTTTCAGAGACAGGAACTAAAAGAACATGAACAGATGCTTTTTCCGGAGTATCTGAAAGTTTTAAAATCTGTTCAGGTTTTCCAATTGTAAAGACACAGTTGTCAATTTCAGGAACGGCATCAAATAAAAGTTTTTTTGCGAGATCCATTTTCTCTTTTGTTTCAACTGCTTTTGTGCCTATAGGAAATTCTACATAAACATAAAAATCCCCGGAATCTGTAGAAGGAATAAAAGCAAGTCCCATTCTAAACGCTAAAAATCCTGAAAATGCTAAAAGTGCAATTGAAGAAAAAATTATAGTCTTTCTGTGTGTTAAAGCCCAGGAAATAAATGTCTTATATTTTGCTTCAACTTTTTCCAAAAATAAATCGAACTTTCTTTTTTCAGTTTCAGGCTTTGCACCATTCGGGGAAAGAACAAGTTTTAAAAAATACGGAACAATGATTACTGCAACTAAGAACGAAGCAAAAATTGCCATAATGATAGTTACTGCAACTGTATGCAGAATCATTCCAATTAAACCTGACAGAAGTGCAATCGGAATAAAAACTACAATCGTTGTTGCAGAGCTCGCCAGAATTGAAGACGCAACTTCATCCCAGCCTTTATAAATACTTTCGTTTACTGTATAAACTGTTTTGCCTTCACTGTCACGCCTTTTATACCAGCGATAAATCTGGTCAATCATAACAGTGGAACCATCAACAACCATTCCTAATGAAATTACAAGTCCTGAAAGACTCATCAAATTTATAGAGATGCCAAAAACTTTTAAGCCAATCAAGGTGAATAAAATACACAGCGGGATTGAAAGTCCTATAGTTAAGGTTGCACGCCAGTCTGCCATAAAAAGTAAAATTATAAGGACAGCATAAATCACGCCCATTACACCAGATTTTATTACAGTCTTAAGGGAAGCATTTACGGCACGGCTGTCATCAGAAACAATTTTAAATGAAACTGCACCATTGGATTTTTTTTCTTCTTCAGCTAAAACTTTTTTTACTTTCTCAATAATTTTTATTGTGTCGCCGTCAATTCTTTTTGTTACCTTTACACAGATGATTGGAAGATTTCCGTTTGTAATCCAGCTTTCTTCTTTTGGATAGCCTAAATAAACATCAGCTACATCTGAAAGCCTTATAATTTTTTCGTTTGCATTTCCAACCGGCAGCATCCTGATATCTTCAATTGAAGAGAAGCTTCCTTCATAGCGAACTTGAATTGATTTTTCATTATGCACTGCAGTTCCCAAAGGTACATTCACATTTGCATAATTTAAAACCTGATACACTGTTGAAACAGAAATTCCTTTTGAAGCAAGTTCTTCTGTTTTAAGCTTTACATTCAGCTGTAATTCTTTTCCACCGTCTATGCTGATTTGAGAAACGCCGTCAATTCGTGTAAGACGCGGAGTCAATTCATTTTTTATGTAATCAGTTGTGCGGGCTGTGTCATTTCCGGCCTGAACTGAAAATGTAAAAATCGGAAGCATTGTAACGCCACCAACGAAACAGTACGGGTCTTCAATTCCTTCCGGCAGAGATGCTTTTATTTCTGTGATTCTGTTTCTTAATTCAACCAGCTGCTCGTACGGGTCAATTCCGTCTGCATAAGTTACAGTGATTATGCTCATGGAATTTGAAGATGAAGATGAAACATTTTTAAAATGCGGGAGAGTTACAAAAGCATTTTCCATTACGGAAGTTACTTCACTTTCTATGTCTTCGGCACTCGCTCCTGGATACAGCGTTAAAACATTTGCCTGAGGCATAGAAATGTCTGTCATAAATTCTTTGGGCATTAAGGAAACTGAGTAAAAGCCAAACACCACAAGCACAATTAAAATCATTGTAATTATGATTGGATGCTTTATGGAAAAGTCGCAAACCTTCACTTTAGTTATTCTCCCGAAAGGACATTTACTTTCTGGCCGTCAAAGACTGAATGCTGCCCGTCAATTACAAAGAAGCTGTCTTTCATTTCATCAGGAACTATAAACACTTTTTCATCATTAATTATATTTTCGCCTTCAACAAATTTTACGCGAGAAGTTTCTTCGTCATACAGATAAAAGCTGCCATCTATTTTTCTTGCCTTATTATCCATTACGAACACATCATTGTGAAAGCCGTAACATACATTTACTTTAACATACATTCCAGGCTTAAACCTTTCCATGTTTTCACAGATAAGACAACGCACTTCAAACTCTTTTGTTTCCGGAGAAATATACGGTGCAATAGTTTCTATTTCACATTTTGAAACTGCATCTTCATACATCTGTTTATCGCTCGGTCTGTTTACATTTACTATAAGCGAATCTTTTTCATAGCAGAATAAATCGTAATATTTTTCAGGGACTTTCAGTTTTATAATCAGTGAATCCAGGTCTGCAATAATTGCTAAAGGCTGACCCGTAACTGCCATGGAACCTTCTGTACTGTCTGCCATTAAAATTGTTCCGTCTATTGGAGACTTAACCTTTGTATATTCAAGCTGGAGTGAAGCTAAATCAAACTGAGCCTTTGCTGCATCGCGCTGTGCTTTTGTTGAATCATAATTCTGCTGGGTTGTTGAGCCGTTTTTATATAAGCTTTCTACACGCTTAAAAGTGCTTTCATATCCCCAGAAGGCTGCCTGTGCCTGTAAAAAAGTCTGCTTGTATGGAGCGTCATCAATTTCTGCAAGAACAAAATCTTTTTTTACGAGATCACCTGCTTTTGCCCTGTATAAAGTGATTGTGCCCTGAACGAAAGGAACAACTGGAATCATAGCCTTTGCTTCTACATAGGAAGAAAGTGTCAGCGATTCAGTTACACTGCTTTTGTACGGCTTTAAGATTTTTACACTCGGAACTGGTTGAGTATAAGACTTAGCTTTTTTGTGAGAAGTAAGAAAAATCAACGCTGTAATTACAGCAGCTAATAGTAAAAAAATTAAAACAGTTTTTACACTCTTTTTCACAATTTAAAGTATAGCTCATTTTGTAAACACACCGCAACTGTTAGCAATGCCTAATCTTTTTTTTCAGAATCTTTCTTTTCCCAGTCGACTGAAACTTTTCTGTTTTCAAGATTCGGTATGCGAAGAAAAGTTAAACAGTCAGCACAGTGAATTACAATTCCGCGGTTATGAGACATATAGCCTGTAATTAAATCTCCGGGCTTTGGTTTACAGCACTGAGCAAAAGTAACAACATAATTTGATTCACCTTCAACTTTAACCTTTCCTGTGTACTGAAGCGAGAAATCCTTATTCTTTTTCTCTTTAGCTTTTGTCTGAGCCACAAGTTTTGAGTGAAGTGTATTTGCTGCAATCTGTGCTTCTCTTTTTTCTACATAGTTTTTGTCGATAAAAGTCGGATCGTTTTCTGCAAGCCACGAGTGAATTTTCTGACGGGCCTTTGCAGTTTTTACGGCCTTCAGTTGCATTTGAGTAGGATGCGCCTGCGGGTTTGTGAGGATTTCAATTATCTGTGTATTTTTCAACGGCGTTGTCAGCGGGATAATTTTTCCGTCAGCTTTTGCACCGACAACTTTTTCTCCAACCCCCGAATGAATTGCGTATGCAAAATCAATTGCGTTTGCTCCCTGCGGCAATTCTTTTACATCACCTTTTGGAGTAAAGACATAAATTGAATCTCCTAAAAGCTCATCCTTTAATTCACTGAAAAAAACTTCATCCGACAAATCCCTGTCTCTTAAAGTTCGAAGCTGATTGATGATGCTTAAATCTTCTATTTGAACTTTATCTTTATTTGTTCCCTTTTTATACAGCCAGTGAGACGCAACTCCGTGTTCGGCAACATCATGCATCTGTGCGGTGCGGATTTGAATTTCAAGAGGCTTTCCTTCGCAGATTACTGTTGTATGCAGAGACTGATACCCGTTTGCTTTTGGCATTGCAATGTAATCTTTAAAGCGGCCTTCCATAGGGTGCCACAACTGATGAACAACGCCGATTAAAGTGTAGCACTCTGAAACTTCATTACAGATTATTCTTAGCGCAAGTAAGTCATATAATTCGCCGGCTTCCTTGTTTCGCTTTTTCATTTTCTGGTAGATAGAATAGAAATGCTTTGCGCGGCTCGTAATGTTTACATGAAGCCCCATTTTTTCTGTTGAAGAATAAATTTTTTTTACTGCCGAAGATAAATATTCACTTCGCTCCTGCTGTTTTTGTGACACAATTGATTTGATTTGCTGGAAGGCTTCGGGATTGGAATACTTTAAACTTAAATCTTCCATTTCACTTTTTACATCAGACATACCAAGGCGGCTCGCAAGCGGACACCAGATATCAATTACTTCTTTTGCAACCGCCTTTTGTGCATCCGGGGTAACTGACTTTAAGTTTCTCATTCGATCAAGACGGTCAGCAAGCTTTACTAAAATAACACGGATATCGTCGACCATGGCAAAAAGCATTTTTCTTATTGAATCTGCCTGTGCGTTAGTGGAAGAGTTTATTTTGAGCCCGGTAATTTTTGCTGTTCCCCTGCAGATATTTGAAACTTCACCGCCAAATCTTTTTTCTATTTCATCAATGTATTTTTCGTCAAGGTTCATTATATTATGGAAAAGGCAGGAAATAACTGTAATGTAATCCAGTTTTGCTTCGGCTGTAATTTGTGCTACAGAAAGAGGATGCAGGTAATATGGAATCCCTGTTTTTCGGTAAACGTCTTTTGTAATTAAAAAAAGATAATCAATTGCTTCACCAATTTTTTTATTTTCTTCTTCAGTAAAATTTCCAGAATAACTGTTTAAAAAATTTTCCTTTAATTCCTGAGGACTTAAATCCTTTATTTTATTTACAAAATCTTCACTCAATTTTTATCTTCCCGGATCTCGAAACTGTCCTTCTACATAGCCTTCATCTTTTGCCCTTATAAGAACACCCTGTACGCTTAAATCTTTGTTAGTATAAATTACCGCTTTGTGTCCGTCGCAAACCCAGTTGTAAATTTCTCCGGTTCCTGGATTGATTAAAACAAAATCTTTTTGATCCAGTTTTTCACTGACAATATCAGGAGTAACAATTTCAAGTTCACTCTTATCGTCTATCATATTCAGGGCTGTCAGTTCATACATTTTCCAGCCGTCAATTCTTTCTGCAGTTTTTAAATGCTTGTCCGGAAGGGCTTCTACTCTTTTGTCCCAGGCAATTTTTGCTTTTTCGCATAAAGAGTTATATTCGTTCTCGCGTTCAGTTTTCAAAGTGTGAGCTTTTTGTAAAACATTGTTTTCTTCTTCTTCAGAAAGTTTTTCTCCAACCTGAGCCACTAAATTATATGGTGAATCAGAAGCACCACAAACGGTTTCATCTGCATTTGCTTTGTTAAAATAAAAGGCTGTTGTAAACGGGCGGTGACTTGCTTTGTACAATTCGTCTACGAACGGCTTTGCTTCATCATCAGTAATTTTTCCGTCGAGGGCATCAAGTGCTTTTCGGTATGCTCTTGTAATCATTGCAACATAATAAGCGCTCTTCATTCTGCCTTCGATTTTGAGCGAATCGACTCCGGCTTTTTTTAATTCAGCCAGATGTTCTATCATGCACAAATCTTTTGAAGATAAAACTGCTGTAAAATTTTCTCCTTCGTAAACCGGGAAATATTCATCGCTTCTTTTGTGTTCCCTCAAGACCAGTCTGCCACTCTGAGCAACGGCACGGGCTTCATCAGAATAAACGCTTTTTTCTTCACAACCTTCTTCATTACCCTTTGCAAGAATGTCATAATCCCAGCGGCAGGCGTGAGAGCAAAATCCTGACTGTGCACTTCTTCCGTTTAAGTACGCACTCATCAGACATCGACCTGCATACGCTATGCACATTGCTCCGTGAACAAAGCATTCAATTTCCATGTCAGGAACCGCATCTTTTATTTCTGCAATTTCTTTTAGAGAAGCTTCACGACCCATTACAACTCTTGAAAAGCCGAGTGACTTATAAACCTTTACTGCTTCCCTGTTCATGCAGCTTGCCTGAGTAGAAAGGTGCAGCTGAGCGTCAGGAAATTCTTTTTGCAGCAAGGGAACAATTCCCAAATCCTGCACAATAAATGCATCAATCGGATACTGCTTGAAATATGGAAGGTTCTGAATCAGTCTGTCGATTTCGCTGTTGTGAAAACTGATGTTAAGTGCACAGTGTAATTTTTTCTGCGGGAACTGCTTTTTGAGCTCGCACACTTTTTTATATTCATCTTCATAAAAATTATCAGCCTTAACACGAAGAGAAAAATTTTTTAAACCGATATAAGAAGCATCTGCTCCGTAAATATAGCAGTACTTTAGTTTTTCAACATTGCCTGCAGGAGAAAGTAATTCCACTTTTATTCCTCCGTTCTTACATTTATAAATGAGCCTATATTGTCTAACGCTTCAAATGCCTGTGGTAAGCAATCATCACACAACTGAAATAAATAAGGCATAGAAGGGAAAATTTCATGAGTAACATTTACGCCTGCCTGTCTGAGTAAATCTGCAAAGGCAATCTGCTGAGGCAGCAACAGTTCCTTTTCGCCGGACTGAATGTATACTTTTGGAAAAGAAACAAACTGTTCTATAGAAGAATGAAGTGGAGAAATGTCCGAGTTCACTACATTCGATGAGTATGTATATAAATCTACTGAGCGCATGATATCTTCAACGGACATAACTTCATCACAGCGATATCTTCTTTTAGCTGGAAATGATTCTGGTGTTAAATCAAGCCATGGTGAAAATAAAATCACACTGGAAATTTTCAGGCGGAACTTTTCGCTTAAATTTAGAAGAAGGGCCAGAGCTAAAGTTGCACCGCTTGAATCAGCAGCAATTATTATTTCCGGTTCCTGTACAATTTCCTGCGTAGACATTTTTACCTGCAGAGAAGCTAAGACCATATCGAAAGCACTCTGCACATCTTCTAAGCCTGCAGGATATGGATGACTCGGCGGTAAACGGAACTCAGGGACTATTACGCGGCAGTTACATTTTTTTGCAAGTGAACCACAAAAGTTTCTGTAGCTGTCACGGCTTCCTCCTACAAAAGCGCCGCCGTGAATATACAAAAGCACTCTTCTTGAAACAGAAGCTTCCGGCACCAGAACATCACACTTAATTCCACCGAATTCTTTCTCAATTTTTTCAATGCCATTCGGTATAAACACGGATGAAAAATTCTGTTCAATAGTATTCCTGAAATCTTCTATCTCTGATTTTTGAGTAAACACCAATGTCTTTATTTTCTTTAATGCAGCTTTTCTATCTTCTTTCATATCCCACCGATTTCTTAAAATATAGCAAATTAAAACTGTTTTTGCTATAATCCTGCTATGCCAATAAAAATCAATTCGAGTTTGCCAGCATATCAGGTTTTAGAGAAAGAAAATATTTTCGTAATGACAGAGGACCGTGCCATAAGTCAGGATATCCGTCCGCTGAAAATTGCTATTGTAAATTTAATGCCGACAAAAGAAGTTACTGAAACACAGCTTCTGCGCCTGCTTTCGAACACACCTTTGCAGATTGATATAAGCCTTGTGCAGATGACAGGACACATTTCTAAAAACACAAGTAAAAAGCATCTCGATAAATTCTATATTACTTCAGATGAAATGCTTAAGAATAAATATGACGGCGTGATTATAACAGGAGCACCGGTAGAGCAGATTCCGTTTGAACAGGTTGATTACTGGAATGAACTCTGTGCAATTATGGATTGGGCCAAAACAAATGTTTTCTGTACGCTTTATATCTGCTGGGGAGCAATGGCCGGGCTTTATCATCTGTACGGAATTGATAAACACATAATGAAGAAAAAGTTTTCAGGCATTTACTACTCGCATCTGACAAATCCAAAAGAACCTCTGCTCAGGGGATTTGATGACAGCTTCCCGGTTCCAACAAGCCGCTACACAAAAATTTTAACGGAAGAAGTAAAAGCAAATAAAATGCTCAAAGTCTTAGCTGAATCGAAAGACACAGGACTTACCATAGCAAAGTCAAAGGATAACCGCTCAATCTTTATGACAGGCCACCTGGAATACGACACAAACACTCTGGCAGATGAATACTTCCGCGATATAAAAAAAGGACTAAAAGTTCAACTCCCGGTTAATTATTTCAAGGGCAATAAAATTGAAAACGGCGTTGAATCCTGCTGGAGAAGTACCGCTCACCTGTTCTATTCAAACTGGCTCAACTATTATGTTTACCAGGCAACCCCATATCGTTTAGGGGATATTTAACAAGAACCAGTAAAAATTCCTGCACCATCTGTTTACTCAAATAAAAATTCATTATACTTACACTCATAAATTAAATATTATATAGAAGAGGCAAGATATGAATTTTGTTAAAGAGCTTGAAAAGAAAGCAAGTGCATTAGGAAAGAAAATTGTTTTATGCGAAGGCGAAGATAAACGCGTTATAGAAGCAGCTGCAAGAATCGTAAAAGAAGGAATTGCAAAAATCGTTTTGATTGGAAATGAAGAAGAATGCAAAAAAGTTGCTCCGGAAGTTGATTTAACAGGAATCGAATTAGTTGATCCTGAAACATCTTCTAAAACAGCTGAATATGCAAACATTTTATATGAATGCAGAAAAGCAAAAGGAATGACAGAAGAAGAAGCATTAAAACAGGCTCACGACAGAACTATGTTTGGTGCACTTATGTTAAAAGCAGGTGATGTTGACGGTTATGTAAGCGGTGCCTGCCACTCAACAGCAAATACTTTAAGACCGGGACTCCAGGTTATTAAAACAGCTCCTGGAATTTCTACAGTAAGCTCATGCTTTATTATGGTTGCTCCGGAAAGTGGAAACAAATATATTCCGGAAGGCGTTGCTTTAATGGGTGACTGCGCTATCAATATTGAACCTACAGCAGAACAGCTTGCAGACATAGCAATTGCAACTGCAGATACAGCAAAAAGAATTGCCGGCATTGAACCACGAGTTGCTCTCCTTTCATTCTCTACAAAAGGAAGCGGCAATGATGACAAGTTCTTCCAGTCAGTTCCAAAAGTACAGAATGCAGTCAAACTTGCACAGGAAAAAGCTCCAGAACTTGCACTTGACGGCGAGTTCCAGTTTGATGCAGCAGTAGCTCCTGAAGTCGGCGAATTAAAAGCTCCCGGCTCAAAAGTTGCAGGACACGCTAATACATTTATTTTCCCGAATATTAATGCAGGAAACATCGGCTATAAGATTGCTCAGAGAATGGGCGGCTGGATGGCTATTGGACCTGTATGTCAGGGATTTGCAAAACCTCTTAACGATTTAAGCCGCGGCTGCAATGTAGATGATATTGTAGCAACTGTTGCAGTAACAGCATTACAGGCATAACTTTTACTTTCAGGCAAAAATTTATTACATTAGTAAAAATCGAATTTATATAGAGGCATTTTATGGCAAAAAAATTAACACCTATGACACTTTTATGTGGTTATCTGGGAGCGGGAAAGACCACTCTTTTGAATAAAGTTTTAACCAACAAGCAGGGATTAAAAGTTGCAGTTATTGTAAATGATATTGGCGAAGTAAACTTTGATGAAAAACTGATTGCAGACGGCGCAAAAATTACAGATACAAGTTCAATTGTTCCTTTAACAAACGGCTGTATCTGCTGTACATTAAAAACTCAGCTTGCACAGAATATTGAGAACCTCATTAAAACCGGCAAGTACGATTATATTATGATTGAAGCAAGCGGTGTATGTGAACCAATGCCAATCGCTCAGGAACTGGAAACAATTAAAAACGGAAAACTCGACAATGTTGTTGGCGTTGTAGATGCTGCCCGTCTTGTTGATGAATTTGCAGGCGGAGATAAGCTTCTTAAAAAAGACATGGAAGAAGAAGACATTGAAAGCCTTTTGGTTCAGCAAATTGAATTCTGTTCAACACTCGTTATAAACAAAAAAGATTTAGTATCTGAAGAGGATTTCAAAAAAGTTCGTGCAGTAATCAATGCAATTCATCCTGGTGTAAAAATATTTGAAACTTCACACGGCGATGTTCCTGTACAGGACATTTTAAATACAAACACTTTCGATTTTGAAACAGTTTATTCAAGTGCCGGCTGGTGCAAAAAGCTTGAAGAAGATGAAGCAGAAGACCACGATGATGACGACCACGAAGAGCATGAACACCATCACCACGATCATGATGATGACGATGAGCACGAAGAACACGAACATCACCACCACGACCACGACGATAACGATGATGATGATGATGAACACGAAGGTCACGGACACCATCACCACCACCACGAACACAAGCACGAAGGTGAAAGTGAAGATGAATATGGTATTGGAACATTTATATACTATAGAAGAAAACCATTTGACCGCCAGCTCTTAGATGAATATGCAAACAAATGGCCAAGAAACATTATCAGATGCAAGGGCTTAATGTGGTTTGCAGATGAACCGGAAATGGCCTGGGTATTTGAAACTGCAGGACGCCAGATTCAGGCAGGATATTCCGGTCAGTGGATTGCAACTGCTCCTGAAAAAGAGAGGGAACAGATTCTAAAAGAAAATCCAAAAATTAAAGCAGACTGGGACAGTGAAGTTGGAGACAGAATGATAAAGCTTTGCATAATCGGACAAAAATTAGACAAAGAAAAGATTTCTGCCGAACTCGATAAGTGTCTCGCAAAATAAAAGTTTATGGTGGTTGAGCTTGTCGGGGCAAAGCCCTCCACCACGAGTTTCACAAAATGCGGTAGTTTCGATACGGCTTTGCCTACTCAACCACCACGCTACTTGCGAGTTCAATCACGCTTCGCAAGTAGTGGTTGTCTTTCCTCCCAAAATATCCGTAATTAAATAAATCTTAAAAATATAAAAAATTAAAGAATTCCAGCCATATATATGATATACTTCTTTTAACATATCTTAAAATTTAAATGAATGTTTTTATGTATATAAAGAGAGGTTAACAATGAAAGTTTCCATGAATGAATTTCACATCAATAAAAGAGTCAGGGACTATGCTGATTTTCCAAAATCATTATTTGAATCTTCTGGAAATTATATATTTGCTAATTTTGATAACGTTCTGAGCTTTCAGAAAAAAATTAACGCTTATATACACAAAAAAAAGAATAAGGACTTAAACCTCAGTGCAGGCGATTTATATGCTATGGGACTTATTGATGAAATTTCCCATTACATCTGCTACTTATATAGAAAAGAAAAAGATGAAAATTCTTTCTTAAACACACTCAATACCTTAAGAGAAAAATTTTCACCTGAAATCATTAAAGAAAGTGAACTTGATTTTCTGGAAGAATTTCCTTCAGCTGATGTTTACCGGGGAAAAATTTCTGCAGAAGAATTTTTAAAAGAAAAAGCAAAAGAAATTGAAACAAATAGAGAACGCGGAAATGATGAACAGATTTTTGAAGAACTCATAATGCTTCATCTTGAAAACGAAAATCCTGCCTTCAAGCCATTTAAAATTCTATTCGATGATACAGGTTTAACACTTAACAAATACTATCCGCAGATATGGAAAGCAACAAAAGAAGCATTTGAAAAGAATCAAAAGTTTGGTCCTTTTAATCACACACTGATTGAAATGCTTAAAGAACCAGTTGTCGCTTATCCTACTTCATTAAAAAAACAGCTTGAGTACATAAAGGAACACTGGGGATATTTGCTTAGCGACAAATTCCTGAAGGCACTTTTACTTGGAATTGATACAATCACTGAAGAAGAAAAAGCATTCTGGGCTCCTCCAAATGCAAACGGAAGCTTACCGGACATGCAGCCCTACTCTTATGAAAACTTAATGAAAGAATACGAAAGATTCAGTCCCGACAAAAGCTGGATGCCGAATGTTGTCCTTATGGCAAAAACAGTTTTGGTGTGGCTGGATCAGCTTTCAAAAAAATACAGCAGGGAAATAAAATACTTAAATGAAATCCCTGACGAAGAGCTTGATGCATTAAAGGATGCAGGCTTTACAGGACTCTGGCTGATTGGTTTATGGGAAAGAAGTTACGCTTCAAAACGAATCAAGCAGATTAACGGAAACCCTGAAGCAGCAGCAAGTGCATACAGTTTATTTGACTATGAAATCGCAGGAAATCTTGGCGGCTGGCAGGCACTTGAAAATCTAAGGTACAGGTGCTGGATTCGAGGCATAAGGCTTGCAAGCGACATGGTACCGAACCACACTGGTATGGACGGCAAATGGGTTGTAGAACATCCTGATTATTTTATCAGTTCAAAAACCTGTCCTTTCCCTCAGTACACATTTAACGGAGAAAACTTAAGCACAGACGGACGCATTTCAATTTATCTTGAAGACCACTACTATTCAAAGACTGACTGTGCTGTATGCTATAAACGCGTTGATAATCAGACAGGCGATGTAACTTATATTTATCACGGAAACGACGGAACCGGTATGGCCTGGAATGACACTGCACAGATTGATTTCTTAAATCCTACAGCACGAGAAGCAGTTATCCAGCAGATTTTAAAAGTTGCACACAATTTCCCTATCATCCGTTTTGACGCCGCTATGGTTCTTGCAAAAAAACACATCAGGCGCTTATGGTATCCGGAGCCAGGACACGGTGGAGACATAGCAAGCCGAAGCCGTTACGCAATGTCTACCCAGCAGTTTGAAGCTGCGCTTCCAAATGAATTCTGGCGCGAGGTTGTAGACAGATGTGCTAAAGAAATTCCAGACACTTTACTTTTGGCAGAAGCCTTCTGGATGATGGAAGGATATTTTACACGCACCCTCGGCATGCATAGAGTTTACAACAGTGCCTTTATGAATATGCTCAAGAAAGAAGAAAACCAAAAGTACAGGGACACTGTAAAAAATACAATCAACTTTAATCCTCAGGTATTAAAACGCTTCGTAAACTTTATGAACAATCCTGATGAAGAAACTGCAGTCGCTCAGTTCGGTAAGGGCGATAAATACTTTGGTGTCTGCACACTGATGGTAACTATGCCTGGTCTTCCAATGTTTGGTCACGGACAGATTGAAGGCTTTGAAGAAAAGTACGGAATGGAATACACAAAAGCTTACAGAAATGAAACTCCTGACCAGTATTTAGTTGACAGACATAAAAGAGAAATTTTCCCTCTCATGCACAAGCGATACATTTTCTCTGAAGTAGAAAACTTTTTATTCTATGATGTATGGGACAACGGCATTGTTAACGAAAACATCTTTGCATATTCAAACCGCTGCGGTGATGAAAAAGCAATTGTATTCTACAACAACAAATATGAAAGGGCACAGGGCTGGATAAAAACTTCATGTTCATACGCCTGCAAAACTGGGCCTAATGACAATGACATTAAACTCGAAACAAAAACTCTGGCCGAAGGATTAAATCTTTCAGGCAAAAAAGAAAATCACTTCCTGCTCTTTAGAGAAAAACGTTCTGACCTGGAATACATCAGGCCTTGCGAAGACATTATCAATAACGGAATGTATGTTGCGCTGAACGGATTTGAAACCCAAATCTATATGGACATCCGCGAAGTAGAAGATACTGCCGACAAAAAATATGCTAAGTTAAATGAAATGCTTAAAGGCGCAGGAACAAAAGACCTGGAAATTTACTGGCAGGAAATTCACTACAAAGAATTATATGATGCCTTAAAAGATGTAATTAATCCTGATTCAATTGCTGTATTAAATTCAGTAAAAGAATCACTTAATCATTTTATTCCTAAGAAAAAGCAGATACCTGACTTTGTTTACATGGCAGATTACATGGATTACATTCACGACAAAGCAGTTAAATTCTTTGAAGTACAGAATAAGTTTGCAAAAGAAGATGATTCACCTGCAGATGAAACTAAAGCAACTTCAAAAGCAAATACTAAAACAAAAGCTTCAGATAAATACAAGGATCCTGAAGAAATTTTTGCAAGATATAAACTGTTGCTGACTGTATTCTACTCGCGCTTTGTACATCTGTATAATTTAAGAAGCACTGTTGATCCAAGACAAATAACACGACCAAAGAATTTGTTTAATTCTATGCACGAAGAAATTCTGAACTCGATTAACAATGTTCACATTTTAATTCCATTCCTCTATTTATTTGCATCTTATGTACCGGATAATTATTTAAAATTCGGATACGAAAGAAAGCTGCTTGAATTACTGGATATGGAAGAATTCAACAATGATGAATTTAAGCTTGCAGTTAAACAGGGAATAATTTGTTTAGGCCTTAATAAAAAATGCAAAACAATAAAAACTGATTTAATCATTTTAAAGCCTATAATCAACCATCTCTTTAATTCACCATATTCATATTTATTAACTGGCGATCATACATACAACGGCGAAAGATGGATCATTAAAGAAACAATTGAAATGGCTATAAAAATGATTTATTTAGTCACATTAAAATCTCAATACAATTCTTCAGTCCCTGAAACTATCTATAAGCTGCTTATGTTTAATCTGGAAAAATCAGAGTATCACAGCGAAAAATTCATTGAACTCTGCCTGCACTCGATTTACAGAAAGAGAAAAGTATTTACAACGCTTGATAACGACGAAGAGACTGAGCCAAAACAAAAGACTAAGAAAGCCCCGGCAAAAAAGAAGAGCCCGGGCAGACCGAAAAAAACTAAAGAAGATTCACAGAGTTAAGTACAGCAATAAGGCTTTCAATGTCACCAGAAGCAATAGCGTCTTTAGGAATAACATTTTTCTTAAAGGCAGCTTCGACATTGGAAGTCATTTTTATTCTTTCACCAATGTTGCTTAAAATAAAATCTGCATTGAGGCAAGGCGACTCTCTGGCAACTAAAACTACAGCGCCATCATCAGAAACAATTTCTTCTTTTCGCTTTAAATATGCTGCGTACGAGGATGAAGTTTCTTTGTCTGCATAAATCTTATACTTTACAAAAAGCTCTTTGCAGGCAGAATTAATTTCTTCTTCACTTACTTTTGCAGGATATACAAAGCTTTTTATTAAGAGCTGATTTGCCTTAAATATATTTTCAAAGCGTTCCATGTTAGAAGGTTCGCTTGCTTTTACTCTAGGCCTTTTTTCAAGCGGGACAAAGCTGTCTACGAGTTTCGCTTTTCCGTCAACATCAACAACTAAATCTTTTGTGGAAGGAACAATGAAACCGTTTAAAGGGAGGGACATTTTCCAGCCGTACAGGCCGCTGACTAAATTGCCGTAATTTCCTGCACTAACTGCATAATATATTTCGCCATTCACAAGATGCTTTATGTGACTGAAAGCATAGGTGTAAAAAAATGCCTGCGGTAAAAGGCGGCCGATATTTGCAGTGTTTGCAACTGTAAGGGAAAACTTTTCTACAAGCTCGGGAGAATCAAAAATTTTCTGTACAAGCTCAAAGCAGTCATCTAAGGTTCCGTCAACTTCTACAGGATAAATATTTCCTCCGTTCCAGACATAATCTTCTTCACAAAGCCCCCTGAAACTTCCCTTAGGAGCAACCAGCACTGATTTCACAAGCTTATTTTTTCTTATAGCCTGAGCAATGCACGCACCAAGTTCACCTGTTGTAACATCAAGTAAAATTGCTTTTTTTCCTTCGTACTGCAAAATTGTTTCCAGGGTTGCAGTTAAATATGAAACGCCAAAGTCTTTAAAGGTTCCTGTGGCGCCGTTATATAATTCAAGTAAAAATAAATTCGAATCTAACTGTTTTAAAACAGGATCTTTTGGGAAGGCCCTTGTTGCAATTGTTTCACAAATAATAGGGCTGAATTCTTTATTAATCATTGCAGAAGTTAAAGAACCTGCAAGACTTGAGAAACTTGTATTTTTATCCGCATATAAAATCCATTTTCTTAAATCAGAATTTTCATCAGGTACATAAAGCCCGCCATCTTTTGGCATTGGAGACAATACTGCTTTTCTAAAATCTACCTGATTAGATGAATCTCTTGTACTAATAAAACGCATAAAACAAGTATAATTAAATGCGACTTTACATTCAACTTGACTGCGATTAAAATTAAAGGAACACAAAAACGACAAAAGATATTGGAGAAATTATGGCTGAACATGTTAATAAGGACTTAATCATTAAAGCATTTCTGGATTGCGTTTTTTATAAATCAACAGGCTCAACAAGTCTTTCAAATATTGCAGACAGATTACATGTAAAAAAAGCTTCTTTATACAATCACTTTAACGGACGCGATGATATTATTTTTCAGACCACACAAAGCTGCAGTGAATACATTAAGGAAATAAATTTTATACCGGAGAATTATGAAAGCGTTGCAGAAAAATATCCGGCAGCTACAGTTTTAAAAGGAATTGTTTCGCGCTATGTTAAGATGAGTGAAAAATCTCCGCTCTTTCAGATTTATACTTTTGTAAACGAGCAGAAATATTTCAGTACACAGGCAGCAAAAATCCTTATCGAAGAAAAAGAAAAATTCATTGAGCAGACAGAAAAAATTTTAACTGCCTTAGTAAAATACAAAAAGCTTTCTCTCGAAGAAAATAAAATTCAAAGTGCTTCAAAATGGTTTGTACACGGCGTAAATGACATCCTGAATTTTTACCTGATGAAACGAAAAGAAATTGTCATGCAGAATCCGGAAACTGGCGACGGAGAATTATTTACGCTGGAAACTGATAACGAAGGACTGGAAAAAATTAATCTGCTTGTAGAAGAGTTTTGTACTTTATTCGAATAATTTTTGCAGTGTCTTAAATTATGATAAAACTTTTAGCTAAGCTTTTTATAAAAGATTACAGCAATTACAACTCAACGGAAGTTCGCACAAAATACGGGCTTCTAAGCGGATTCGTGGGACTCTTTTTTAACACTATTCTTTTTTCACTAAAACTTTTTATCGGCACCGTTACAAAATCAATTGCAATTATTGCTGACGGTTTCAACAATCTTTCTGATGCCTCACTTTCTGTAATTCAATTGATTGGCTTTAAGCTCTCCAACAAAAAGCCTGACGATGAGCATCCGTTTGGACACGGAAGAATTGAATACATCTGCGCACTGATAATTTCTATTTTCATTATTTTAATGGGAATAGATTTATTTAAAGACTCTGTTTTGCGCATTAAAAATCCGGCCGAAACTCAATATTCAATTTATGCAATTATAATTATGGGCGCTTCCATTTTAGTAAAGCTATATATGTTTTTGTACAATCACTTCATTGCGAAAAAAATAAATTCACTTGCAATAGAGACAACTGCAAAAGACAGTTTTTCCGATATGTTTGCAACTTCAGTCGTTATAATTTCAATCGTAATAAATAAAATTACTTCACTAAAAATTGACGGCGTTGCAGGAACATTAGTGGCATCATTTATTTTATACACAGGCTACGATTCTGCGCGGGAAAGTATCAGTTCCCTTATCGGCACAAAGCTTCCGAAAGATGTTTATAAACAGATTGAAACTGAAGTAATGAAAAACAAAACAATTCTGGGAATGCACGATTTGATTATCCACGACTACGGGCCTGAAAGAATGATGGTTTCCCTGCATGTAGAAGTTCCCGGCGACAAAAATATTTTTGAACTGCACGAAATAATTGACAGAATAGAAAACGCAATTTCCAGAAAGTATAACTGCAATACTGTAATTCATATGGACCCGATTGATGTAAACGACGAAAGACTCAAGTACTATAAAAAATTAATCGCAGAAAAAATAAAGGAAATTAATTCACAGCTTGAGGTTCACGACATTAGAAGAAGCAAAAAAAATAAAAAGACAAAACTTTTCTTTGATGTCGTAAAGCCCTATTCGCTTAAAATGAGTAATGAACAGCTATGCGAAAAAATTTCTTCTGCAATTAAAACTGCGGTACCCAACACAAGCTGCAGTATTACGATTGACAATCCCTTATACTAAAAAACTCTCTCACGAATAACTGATTTCTTTTGCTTTTGCAGTAACCTTCTGCTTTAAAGCTTCTACATCATCCTTGTTGTCATTTATGATTCTGACAAAAACTGAACCTGCAACAACTGCTTCTACAACCTTAGAAAGAATTGCTGACTGTTCACCGTTTGAAATTCCAAAGCCGCCATAAACTTTGCTTCCGCCGCTTTTTACTTTGTTCAGAAAATCAATTGTTTTAGAATCGATTGTTGTGTTTGTTCCGGTAATGCCTGCGCGTAAAGCTGCATAGATGTATTTAAAACCAGCCGTTGAAAGTTTTGCAAGCCGTTCATCGCTCATGCTTGGGGCAGCTACAGGAATATTTTCCATTCCATTTTTCCTGCACGCCTGTGTCAGTCCTTCATCGAAATCAAACGGAAGGTCAGGAATTATCATGCCGCTGACTCCGCACTCAGCCGCCTCTTTGCAAAAGTTTTCTATGCCCGGAGTGTAAACCAAAGATGCATAGCTCATCAAATAAAGCGGAACCTCCGGGAACTCTTCATGTATTTTTTTTATGAATGAAAGCCCGTCTGCTGTTTTATATTTTCTGTTTAAAACTTCTGTACAGGCACCCTGAATTGCAGGGCCGTCAGCACTTGGATCGCTGAAAGGAAGCTGTATTTCAAGAATGTCAGCACCGCCTTCAATTAAAGCTTTTGCTGCACTGAATGCGATTTCCTCCGTTGGAAAGCCTGCCACTAAGTGTGCCATCAATTTTATTTTCTGCATTTTATTTTTCTCCTAAAACTTTTGCTTCGTGAATGTCTTTCTTTTCTTCAAGACGCTCTAACTCTGCCTTCAAAAATTCTTTCCATTCTTCCGGGCGGAATACCGGGCTTGTAATAAAAATGTCTTTGTCACCACGACCGCTCATGTTTATAATTACTGCTTCATCTTTTGGAAGCTCTTTTGCAATCTTCATGGCACACGCACCAGCATGAGCACTTTCCATAGCAAATAAAATTCCTTCGTTCTTCGCAAAAAAACTTACGGCTTCTAAGGCTTCTTTATCCAGAATTGAAGTGAACTCTACTCTGCCGCTCATTCCAAGTTCTGCAAGCTGAGGACCAATTCCACAGTAATCCAGCCCTGCACTGATTGAACGCGTAGGAAGTGCCTGTCCGTCTTCATCTAGAAGAAAGCGGCTTTTGTATCCCTGCATGATTCCTTCGCGGCTTGCATTTCCTGTCATGCGGCTTGCGTTTTCACCAATTTCTTTGCCGATACCGCCAGCTTCTGCACCGATTAAGCGGGGACTTTTTTCGTCTATAAAAGGACTGAAGAAACCGATTGCATTGCTTCCTCCTCCGACACAGGCAACCATTGCACCGATTTTAATTCCTCTTTCTGCACACTGCTTCTTTACTTCATTTCCAATTACACTCTGGAAAGTTCGTACAATATCCGGGAAAGGAGCTGGCCCTAAAGCGCTTCCAAGTACATAATGAGTGTTTTCAAAATTCGCAGCCCAGTCCCTCATGGCTTCATTTACTGCATCTTTTAAAGTGCGGCTTCCTGATTTTACAGGAACTACTTTTGCGCCATAAAGTTCCATTGCAGCAACATTCGGCTGTTGTCTTCTTACATCAACTTCGCCCATGTAAACAATGCATTCAAGCCCGAGCTTTGCACAGGCAGCAGCAGTTGCAAGCCCATGCTGACCTGCACCGGTTTCTGCTATGATTCGTGTCTTTCCCATTTTCTTTGCTAAAAGGCACTGACCGATTGCATTGTTGATTTTATGAGCACCGGTATTTGCAAGACCTTCAAGCTTTATGTAGATTTGTGCACCGCCTAAAAGTTTTGTTGCTGTTGGTGCGTAGTACAAAGGTGTTTCTCTTCCAATATAATCTCTCCGGATTATTTCAAGTTCATCCAAAAATTCTTTGTCATTCATATAATATTTAAAAGCAGTTTCAAGTTCATCCAGTGGACGACGCAAAACTTCTGCAACATACTTTCCGCCAAACCGTCCAAAAAATCCGCAATTACTTTCCATATATTTTTTCTCCTCTCGATTTTATTTTTACTCTAAAGCACTTTTCACATTTTCAAAAAAATTATGAAGCTTTACAAAATCTTTTTTTCCTTCTTCTTTTTCAACACCGCTGGAAACATCTATTAGCTCAGGCCTGTACAGTTTTATTACAGCCTGTACATTTTCAGCATTTAACCCGCCGGCAAGCCATAAAGCTTTTTCACCGCTTATATCAATTAGTTTTTCAAGCAATGGAGTTTTTACTGTTTCACCTGTTCCACCACAAGTTCCATTCTTAGAAGAATCTATGAGCACCCGTGGCTGACCCTTTAGTTTTAAATTTTTATACATTTCCAGAGACTCATCGTTTTCAAGACCAAGGGCAGCAAAGCGCGGAATGTTTTCAAAATCAGATTCTAAAAATGAAGGCAGGGACTCACCGCACTTTCCATGAAACTGAACTGCATCAACAATTTCTTCCTGAGCAAGTTTTAAGGCCTCTTTTCCACTTTCCGATTGAACACTTGTAATAACTGCAACAAGCAAGGGCCTTTCTTCCAGACTGTATTTACTTTCGATTTCGCTTTTAAACTGCTTTACAAAATCGTAAGTGGTACATCTTTTTCTTCCTTCTGCAAAAATAAAACCCAGAATGTCAGCGCCTTCTTTTATTGCTTCAAGACCGTCAGCACTATTTGTAATGCCGCAAATTTTTATCATGGGCTTATAAGAAAAACTGTTTTTGTCTTTCAGTCGGGATGCATATTTAATCCAGAAATTTCCTGCCTGAGAAGTTTTTGTCTGTGCAAATCTTTCTGCAAATACCTGTGCTTTATTTACATCGCGGGCAACAGCTTCTCCCATAAGGATTGCACTAAAGCCCATGGCAGAAACAAGAGCTACTGCTTCTTCACTTAAAATTCCTGACTCGAAAATAACCGGAACTTCTGCATTATACCTTTTGCAAATGTCACAAATTTTTTTATACATCATTGCTGGAATTAATGTATCAATGGAAAAATCCTTTAAGTTCCTGCTGTTCACACCAACGGCTAAATTTTGCGGAGCGACTTCCAAACACTTTTCAAACTTCATTAAATCGCTGTCGAGCCTTAGTTCAACAAATGCTGTCATTCCAAATTTTTTGCACTCTAAAACCAAAGCTAAAATTTCTTCTACAGAAAGCATCCGGGCAATCACTAAAACTGCATCGGCACCGCATCTGTACGCAACTTCAACTTCTTCCGGCGCATACAAAAAATCTTTTCTGAGCACAGGAGTATTTGGAGCGGCTTTAACGGCATCCATTAAATCCTGCAGATTTCCCTTAAAATAATTTTCTTCGGTTAAGCAGCTTATGGCACACGCACCTGCACCCTCATATAATTTTGCCTGAGTAGAAGCAGATAAATCCGGCGCGATTAGTCCTTTAGAAGGGCTTGCTCTTTTTATTTCTAAAACCAGTCCTCTACCCGAAGGAAATTTGTGCACGACTTTTTTTTCTCTATGCAAAGGAATTTTATAGCCGAGTTCAAATCCTCTTTCTGCAATATCAGTTTTTCTTTTCTGTAAAATTTCTTCGATTATGTTAGAGCTCATTTGAAACCTTTTTTACTTCTTCGATTTTTGCAAGAACCCTTCCGTCCTCTAAAGCTTTTTTCGCTTCAAGATAGCCTGCTTTAAGCGAAGGAACTTTTCTTGCTATGTACAGAACAGCACCTGCGTTCAGAGCAACTGCTTCTTTAATGGTTTTGCGGCCTTTTCCGTTAAGAACATCAAGAGCAAGCTGAGCATTATCGGCACCGCTTCCTCCCGCAAGTTCACTTTCATCAACTCCACTAATGCCAAAATCTTCCGGCTTAATGACTGCCTTATAGGCTTTGTTATTTTCATCAATCATATAAACATGAGTGTGAGCACACGGAGAAATTTCATCGTAGCCGTCTTCGCTTGTAATAACCATGACACGCTCTGCCCCTAATTTTTTAGAAGCTTCTGCAACAGGTTTTAAAAGCTTATCCGAGTACACGCCGAGCATCTGGAACTTAGCGCCTGCAGGATTTGTTAAAGGTCCTAACACATTCATCAGGGTTTTAATTCCTAAAGCCTTTCTGACAGGTGCCGCAAAACGCATTGCACTGTGATAGATTGGTGCCATTAAAAAACCAAAGTTTGTCTTTTCGATTAACTGTGCAGTTTTTTCAGGAGGATTATCAATTTTAATTCCAAGCGCTTCATAAAAATCTGCTGCCCCGGATTTACTTGAAACCGCTCTGTTTCCGTGCTTAGCCATAGGAAGTCCGCAGGCAGAAGCAGTCAGGGCCGAAAGTGAACTGATGTTAAAGCTTCCCTTTCCGTCTCCGCCGGTTCCAACAATTTCTGCAAGATATTTACCGTCTACAGGAAGGACTCTTTTTTTCTTACACAAAACAGAAGCACAGCCGGCAAGTTCAGATGCAGCAGGTCCTTTACAGGCAATTGCAGTTAAAACAGAAGAAGTAATGCGTTCGTCTAAAATGCCGTCAGTTAAATCTTCCATAAACATTTCTGCTTCTTTTTCAGTTAAGTCCTGACCTGCAACAATTTTGTTTAAAAGATCCGCAACAGGAAGACTCTCCCTTCTGTAAGTTAAGAACGCACTCAAAACTTTTGCACAACCTTCAGACGCAATGCTTTCAGGATGAAACTGAATTCCCTCGATTGGAAGCGTTTTGTGACGGATGCCCATTATGTCACCGTCTTTTGCGCGGGCAGTAACTTCAAAATCAGAACTCAAAGATTTTTCTTCTACAACAAGACTGTGGTATCTCGTAAACTTTCCGCTCTTTCCTAAAGTCCTGAAAATTCCTTTGCCGTCTAAATCAATGTCTTCTACAATGCCGTGCTTTATAAACTTTGCATTTACAATCTTAGCACCAAAAATTTCTCCTATAGCCTGATGACCGAGACAAATGCCAAGGATAGGAATTTTACCCGCAAAATATTTTATGGCTTCTTCACTGATTCCTGCATCACTTGGTTTTCCAGGACCGGGAGAAACAATCAGGTACGAAGGATTTAAAGCTTCACAGTCTTTAACAGAAACTTCATCATTTCGAACAACTTTAATTTCCTGCGAAGTAATTTCTGCAAGTGCCTGTACAACGTTATATGTAAACGAATCGTAATTATCTATAACTAAAATCATTTTTCACTCCTCATTTTTTTTCGCCAGTAACAACTGCCATAAGGGCGCCTAGTTTTTCATTTGTTTCTTCAAACTCTCTTTCGCTCTCACTGTCATAAACAATGCCTCCGCCAGCCTGAAGCGAC
>JAEEGL012621711.1_pt1 | contig 29515 bp, 27 predicted proteins | sample 9134231 | NCBI WGS metagenome assembly JAEEGL01 (sample SAMN16246548, study PRJNA631951) | gut metagenome | biome: gut microbiome; feature: rumen; material: fiber-attached | host: Bos | place: Iran: Karaj | collected 2018-10
AAAAAGAATTTTCAAAAATAACCTCCTAAGGTCACTTATATGCTCTCAGGGCGCATGAATACTGGGCTGAGGATAGTGACCTATGTTTGCTGACAGGTCACTTAGAGGTCACGACCCCCTTCCTGCCAGCAAGCTGGTATCCCTCCCCGAGAGGGAGGGGTGGAACTACAATAACTCGTCTGTAATCTTTTCCCTCCCTCTCGGGGAGGGATGTCGCATAGCGACAGGGAAGGGGTCTGTAGTGACCTATATAGTGACCTTTAAGTGACCTCTCTCGAAAAGAGGTCACTATCGTGAAGCCGCATAAACATTGGGGAGAGAGGGGTGTAAGTGAGGTTAGGAGGTTATTTACGAAAAACTTCACGTTTTTCGTAAAATTAGGAATTGAAAAATTAGAAATTAGAATTTTCTTTTCTCTTTTGGTAAAAGCTATGCTTTTAGCGCTAAAAGTAATGCTTTTAGAGATAGAAGTAATGCTTTTAGATGCAAAAGCATTGCCTCTGCATGTAGAGGCAATGCTTCTGTAAAAGATAATTTTGGTGAATGATTTATTGTACGATTTGCAGTTTGCCGTCAACAATCACTGCGCCCTTGTAGTTGGCATCAACGGGCTGTCCGCTGAGGTTGTAGCGCTGGTTGCTCTTAGCTGGTGCTGCTGGTGCTGATACCTGCTCAACTGCGGTTGGTTCTTCTGGCAGCAGGATGAGGAAGAGGAATATCTGGTTGGTTCCCTTCTTTAGGTTGTAGGTCTGACCTGCATTGGCAGTGAAGGTGTATCGTCCGTTGGCGTCAGTAGTTACCACATTGTCATCAATCTTGATGGTCTGGTTGGCAGGTGATGTGCTACCGCCGAAGATGAGGGTTACGTCGCCGCTATAGGTAGGAGTGATGTTGAGCGATGTGGCATTCTCCATCTTGATACATGTGCCGTAGGTCTTGTCTCCGTAGGTTACTGAACCCTTGCTGGTAGATGAATTGCCTGTAACGAGCACTACTTGACTGGTTGATGGATGTGTACCACTAAAATAGCAGATAGTTGCATCATCAACAGGTTCTGGAGTAGGGGTTGGCGTAGGTGCTGGAGCCTCTGTAGTGCCTTGGAACTGAATCTCCTGAGTGTCGAGTATGAAGTCGCTCACGATTTTGAGGTCAACGGCATTGCTGAGGTTTGCAGCTATCTCCATAACCTTTTCCTCGCCTGGCAGCAGACCTTTGAGTGATGTCTCGCAGCGGGTTTCGCCAATAGCGAAATAGGCATCACGATAGAGTGGGGCGATACCCTCGTTGGTAACGGTAAGACGGGTAGAGGTTCCGTTTACCTCACACTTGGTCAGTTTGATGCGATAGCCTGACTCCATAGTAGCCTCCTTGAAACGTGCCGCTGTGCCGTAAGTGCCACCAGGAGCATCGTTGGCAATCATAAAGGTGATGTGATATTTAGCTGACTGCTCCTCCCATGTGTGACCATACATGCCAGCAGGGTTGAGGAAGTTCTTCTGGTCGCTACTCTTGTAATAGCTTACCTCGCCTCCGCATACGCCAGTCTTCCAACGCTTTTTTTCGCCGATGGCATTCCAGCACTTCTCGTTATAACCGTCGCCAGAACCTATCTCATGCTTCTGGTGCATGAAAGAATCGTCGAAGAGTCCGAAGGTGAGTCCCATTAAATCGTTATCGTCCACGAATGGAGTATATTCATCATCGGCAGCATCGATAGAGATGAGCCAAGGAATGCTTGTCATCACACTGCTGAGATGCTGGAAAAACTCTTTCTGGTATGCCTTAGTTGGGAAGTTGACACCAAAATTGATGTTCGTGCCATAAATGTGGTACTCAGACCAGTGGCCGAAGCCCACCTCGAGGAATGCCAGACGCTTGTCGTTAGCATAACGCTTGGCAAAGTCGGTATAGAACTGCTTGGTAAAGCGCTTCAGCTCCTCGTTGCTCCAGTCGGCATAGTATGTAGGACCGTCGCCGCCAGGGTTAGAGGCGTAATTCTCGTGGTAGTCGCTACGATTCTTTATATACTGAGGTACGGCAGTAGCACCCTTCACAGCGCCCTTGATATCGTCGCCGCTGGGGTATTCATAGCGGAAACGTGCCACGAGTTGGTGACCTCGGCTTGCCACATCAGCGAGCTTGTTGTCAAACCAAGTCCAGTCGTAGATGATGCTACCGTCCTGATTGCATCCTGTCACCACCATACAAGGCAGGCAGTAAGAGAACTCCAACGTGATAGAGCCGCCGTAGGTGCTGTTAAGGTCTGCAGCCAGATCTGGCCATAATACTAAGCCCGTCATAGGCTGAGGGTGTGTAATCTGTCTGTCAACGTCGATGGAAGTCCACTCTTGAGCGCTGATAGATACTGTCATGAGCATGAATGACAGCAAGGTTAGTAGTTTCTTTGTAATCATCTTTTTGATAAAGTTTTATAGTTAATGTTTCTGTATTTTTTGCAAAGTTACGAAGAATTATTGACAAACGAGAAGAAAAATAGAAAAAAATAAAAAGACCCACAAAAGTGAGTCTTTTTTAGAGGTGCGTGGCGGAGTCGAACCGCCCTGGCCGGTTTTGCAGACCGGAGACTAAACCGCTCATCCAACGCACCATTTTCTCTTAGTGGACAAACCTGTTAGCGATTTAGCGGGTGCAAAGGTAATAAAATAAATGAAGAATGAAGAATGAAGAATGAAGAATTATGGTTTGTTTTGCATTTTTTAACAAGATAAACGAAAAAACTGTGAACTGTGAACTGTGAATTATGAATTATTTTGTACCTTTGCACTCGCAAAAAAGCAGAGCTTACACGAGCCTGCTATGCAGACACTCGTTTTTTGCTTCGTGCGAACACGTTTGTCAACAGATTTTAGCGCCTGTGGCGAAATTGGTAGACGCGCTAGACTTAGGATCTAGTGTCTTGCGATGTGCAGGTTCGAGTCCTGTCAGGCGCACGGAATGAAAAAAGAACTCACGAGTGTGGGTTCTTTTTTTTTTAATTAGGAATTAGGAATTAGGCTCCGAGCTTTGCTCGCCTGAGAGCTTCGCTCGAAGAATTAGGACAAGACTCGACTATTGCGCTTGAGACGGGGCACCAGTTACGGAGCCGCCGAGGTTGCAGTTTTGCAGGATGATGTCGAGAGTGTTCATAGAGGCATAACCAGTTTTAGCCTTGCCCACGTTGACATTACGGAATGAGATATCGTGAAGCGGTTTTGCCTCTGTGCCCTGCAACACTATAGCAGCTGCGCTGGCGCTGTTGCAGGTTACATCCTGAACGTGAATGTCGTGAACGTCTGTGAAGTGATTGTCATCAGCTCCCTCGCCTGCATACATAGAAGTAATATAAAAGAGGTCTTCTACGTCGCCAAATTTGCAACGGTTGAAGTAGATATTGTTTACGAAACCGCCACGATTAGGGTTGGTCTTGATGTAGAGTCCACGCTTTACGTAGCCTGCATAGTCGCAATCCTCCACAAACACGTTACGCACTCCTGCACTCATCTCAGAACCTATCACCACACCATGAAGTCCCTTGAAGTGACAATTCCTTATTATTATATTCTCTGAAGGACGGGCAGCAAGCCAGCCGTCGTTGTCGCGACCAGCCTTGATAGCCACATTATCGTCGCCATTATTGAAGTTGATATTCTCAATAAGCAGATTACGAGTCATCTCAGGGTCTATGCCGTCGTTATTAATCAGTTTGGCATCATAACGCAAACCTCGACAGATGACATTCTCACAGCAAAGCAGGTGAACACACCAGAAAGGACTGTTGGTAATGAATACTCCACTAAGGGTAATGTCCTTACAATCATAGAATTGCATCAGTTGGGGACGAAGAAAACTTCCTGCACCATATTGGCGTTGGCTCACGTCCGTCTCGTCATGATCCTGCTTGCGCAGACGCTGCTGGTCACCCTTTTGTTTCGCCTTCCAGGTGGGGAAAGTGTCCATGCAGTTGCCGTCAATCGTTCCTTCACCTATAATCGCCACATTTTTAAGTTGATAGCCATATATAAACGGACTGTAGTTATAGCAGAAAGAACCCTCCCAAGAGGTTTTTACAACAGGCAGATAGTCGCTTGGGTCAGGCGAGAAGAGTAGGGTGGCACCACGCTGGAGTTCGATGGTTACGTTGCTGGCGAGGTGTATAGGACCTTTGACAAACCACTTGCCTGAAGGCACCACGATGTGGAGTCCCTGCATGTATGAGCGAGCCTTCCTGATAGCCTTATCGAAGGCAGGTTTGCAGTTTGTCTTACCGTCGCCCTTAGCACCAAATGATGTGATGACAGCCTTGCGTTGTGAACTGACAGCATGACGCTGAGACGGAGCTCCACTGATAACGGAAAGAATAGAGTCGCGAAGTGTTTGTGAGTCGCTGGCTGATGCGCATAAATGCATTAGAATCAGCGGAATAAGAATAAATTTCTTCATAATGCTTTAAGTAGTAGAAAATATGTTGTTTAGTCTCTTTTGGGCAAAAGTAATTCTTTTCTTTGAAATATGGTAAAAGAGATAGTTAAAAATGACTAATAGCGGCTTTTTAGAGTTTTTAATTAAATAATTAAAGTATTTCTTCCGTATTCCATTTTTTTTTATTACCTTTGCACACTAATAAAAAATACAACGAAATAGAGATAAAATGCCTGTAATTTCAGTTCGTGGCGTGGAGATGCCAGAATCTCCTATCAGAAAATTAGCACCTCTTGCTGTTGAGGCTAAGAAGCGCGGCACAAAGGTGTATCACCTGAACATAGGTCAGCCAGACCTGCCTACACCTCAGGTGGGACTGGATGCTTTGAAGAACATAGACCGTAACATCCTGGAGTATTCTCCTTCACAGGGCTACCAGTCATATAGGGAGAAGCTGGTGGGATACTACGCTAAGTACAACATCAACGTAACTGCTGACGACATAATCGTAACCAGCGGCGGTTCGGAGGCGATACTGTTTGCCTTCATGGCTTGTCTGAATCCTGGCGACGAGATAATCGTGCCAGAACCAGCATACGCTAACTATATGGCGTTTGCCATCAGTGCTGGTGCCAAGATCAGGACAATTGCAACCACTATTGACGAGGGCTTCTCTCTGCCTAAGGTGGAGAAGTTTGAGGAACTGATTAACAGTCGTACTCGTGCAATAATGATTTGCAACCCTAACAATCCTACAGGCTATCTATACACTCGCAGAGAGATGAACCAGATACGTGACCTGGTGAAGAAGTATGACCTGTACCTGTTCTCTGACGAGGTTTATCGCGAATACATTTATACAGGCAGTCCGTATATCTCAGTTTGTCACCTTGAGGGTATAGAGAATAACACAGTGCTGATAGACTCTGTGTCAAAGCGCTACAGCGAATGTGGCATACGTATCGGTTGTCTTATAACAAAGAACAAGGAGATAAGACAGGCAGTGATGAAGTTCTGTCAGGCTCGTCTGTCACCACCGCTGATAGGTCAGATAGTGGCTGAGGCTTCGCTTGACGCTCCAGAGGAGTATTATCGTGACGTATATGACGAATATGTGGAGCGCAGAAAGGTGCTCATTGACGGACTGAACCGCATACCAGGCGTTTATTCGCCAATACCAATGGGTGCTTTCTACACTATGGCGCAGTTGCCAGTGGACGATGCCGAGAAATTCTGCCGTTGGTGTCTGGAGAAGTTTGAGTATGAAGGCGAAACGGTGATGATGGCTCCTGGAGCTGGTTTCTACACCACCCCTGGCGCAGGCAAGAATCAGGTGCGTATAGCCTACGTGCTGAAAAAGCCTGACCTGGAAAGAGCTTTGGTGGTGCTGAGAAAAGCACTCGAGGCATATCCTGGCAAAACGATAAAATCCTAACCCCCTGAACTCTTGAACCTTCCATTCTACATAGCGCGACATCTGTATAAGGAGGGCGACAACTCGGAGAAGGTCAGCAAACCTGCCATACGCATCGCCATGCTGGGCATCGCCATAGGCATCGCCGTGATGATAGTATCGGTATCGGTGGTGATGGGTTTCAAGCACTCCATAAGAGACAAGGTGGTAGGATTCGGCAGTCATATAGTAGTGTCAAACTACATGACCCTGCAGACGGCAGACCAGACACAACCCATCAACGCCTCGGACTCGGTGGTGAAGGTACTGAGCGTAATAAAGGGTGTAAGGCATGCTGAGCGATACTCGCAAAAACAGGGTGTGCTGAAGACTGATAAGGATTTCCTTGGAGTGATGTTCAAGGGTGTGGACGAGGAATATGATACCTCCTTCATAGCCAAGAATATAGTAGAGGGCAGAATGCCGAGGATGAGTGGTACGAAGAGCACGAGGCAACTCGTGGTGTCAAAGTCCATAGCCAACAAACTTCATCTGCATACGGGAAATAAGGTGTATGCCTACTTCCTTGGCGATGAAGACGTGAAGACGAGAGTGTTTGAGGTGGCAGGAATATACCAGACCAACCTCACGAAGTATGACGACATATACTGCTTCGCAGACCTATACACCATAAGCAAACTGAACGGGTGGACATGTTCGCCAGAGGAAGGACTGATGGAGGTAACGGGGTGTGAGTTGCTGATAAACGACTTTGACAGCCTCGATGTGGTGGAAGACAGGATTATCGACAACGTGAACAAAACGCTGGATAGCGAAGGAAATACGTTGTCGTCGCTCACCATAAAGGATATAAATCCGCAGATATTCTCATGGCTCGACCTGCTCGACCTGAATGTGTGGATAATACTGGCACTAATGGTCTGCGTGGCTGTGTTCACCATGATTAGCGGACTGTTGATAATAATACTGGAACGCACCTCGGTGATAGGACTGCTGAAAGCACTCGGCGCACGAAACGCTCTGGTGAGAAAGACATTCAGGTGGCTGGCAGTATTCATAGTGGTAAAAGGAATGCTGATAGGCAACGTGCTCGGAATAGGTCTGTGCCTGCTGCAGCAATATACTGGCATAGTAAAGCTGGATGCTGAGACATACTACGTGGCTGAGGTGCCGATAGAGATAAACTGGGGCATGATAATATTGCTCAACGTGGCAACCCTGCTGATATGCGTGATGTCGCTGGTATTGCCAAGTTTCTTTGCATCAAAGGTGAACCCTGCACAGGTGATAAGAATAGAATAAACATACGCAAATATGCGTTCGACGTATATAATAATATATAAGGTACATTAAATATAAATGGGAAAGAAATTTACTGAACATAAAGGTCTGAATCTTGTTGAGACCAATAACGCAGTACTTGCAGAATGGGAGAAGAATGATGTCTTCCATAAAAGTATAACCGAGAAGGAAGGCTGTCCGCAGTTTATCTTCTTCGAGGGACCTCCTTCAGCTAATGGTCACCCAGGTATTCACCACGTGATGGGTCGTACCATTAAAGATACATTCCTGCGCTACAAGACCATGAAGGGTTATCAGGTGAAGCGTAAGGCAGGATGGGACACCCACGGACTGCCTGTAGAACTGTCAGTAGAGAAATCACTCGGAATAACCAAAGAGGATATAGGCAAGAAGATAAGCGTTGACGACTATAACGACGCCTGCCGTAAGAATGTCATGATGTACACCAACGAGTGGACACAGCTGACAAACAAGATGGGTTACTGGGTGGACCTGGAGCATCCTTATATAACATACGACAACAAATATATCGAGAGTCTGTGGTATCTGTTGAAGCAGCTCTATAATAAGGACCTGCTGTATAAGGGCTACACCATACAGCCTTATTCGCCTGCAGCAGGAACAGGACTGTCTTCGCACGAGTTGAACCAGCCTGGCTGTTATCGTGACGTGAAGGATACTACCGTTACGGCACAGTTTAAGGTGACGGACGAATCAGCACTCGGTATTGCTGCAAACGGCTTATCTCTCTACGTGCTTGCATGGACCACAACCCCTTGGACTCTGCCTTCAAATACAGCTCTTTGTGTAGGTCCGAAGATAGAGTATGTTGCCGTAAAGGGTAACAATCCATACACTAACGGGGAGGCTATATACATCATAGCAGAATCAAGACTTAGCGCATATTTCCAGCCAGAGAAAGATGAGGAAGGAAATGTAACGAAAGAAATAGAAATCCTGTGGCGCGGTATGGGTAAGGATCTCGTAGGTCTGCATTACCAGCAGTTGATGCCTTGGGTTAAGCCTTCAGCACTCGAGGGTGATAAGATAGTAGTGAAGGAACAGGACGCTTTCCGTGTAATTCCTGGTGACTACGTAACGACTGAAGACGGTACAGGTATCGTGCACATAGCACCTACATTTGGTGCCGACGATGCCAAGGTGGCTAAGGATGCAGGCATACCTTCACTCTTCATTCTTGATAAGGCAGGCGATACTCGTCCTATGGTTGACTTCCAGGGTAAGTATTTCGTGAAGGACGATATAGACCCAGAGTTCCTCAATCTATGCGTAAATGAGAGTTACTGGAAGCATTCAGGCGATTACGTAAAGAATGCTTACGACCCTAAATATAATGTTGACGGAAAATATGACGAGAAGGCTGCCAACAAGGATATGGACCTCAACGTCGTCATCTGTCTTGAGATGAAAGAAGAGGGTACAGCATTCAAGATAGAGAAGCATGTGCACAACTACCCACACTGCTGGCGTACAGACAAACCTGTGCTCTATTATCCTTTGGACTCTTGGTTCATCCGTTCTACGGCGAAGAAAGACCGTATGTTTGAACTCAACAAGACCATCAACTGGCACCCGGAGTCAACAGGCTCAGGACGTTTCGGTAAGTGGCTTGAGAACCTGAACGACTGGAACCTCTCACGTTCACGTTATTGGGGTACACCATTACCTATCTGGCGTAACCGCGATACTAAGGAAGAGATATGTATAGGCAGTCTGGAAGAACTCTATAACGAGATAGAAAAGGCTGTAAAGGCTGGCGTGATGGAGACTAATCCGCTGAAGGATAAGGGTTTTGTGCCAGGCGACATGAGTCAGGAGAATTATGACCGCATAGATATCCACCGTCCATACGTTGACTATATCAAACTCGTGGGTAAGGACGGTAGTGTGCTGACACGTGAACTGGACCTTATCGACGTTTGGTTCGATTCAGGTGCTATGCCTTATGCTCAGGATCACTATCCTTTTGAGAATAAGGAAAAGATAGATAATAATATCGCCTTCCCAGCAGACTTCATAGCAGAGGGTGTGGATCAGACACGTGGATGGTTCTTTACGCTTCATGCTATTGGTACTATGGCGTTTGACAGTGTGGCATTCAAGAACGTGATATCTAACGGACTGGTGCTCGACAAGAACGGCATAAAGATGTCAAAGCGTCTGGGCAACGTGATAGACCCATTTGAGTGTATCGGTACATACGGAACAGATGCCGTACGTTGGTATATGGTTACAAACTCAAGTCCGTGGGATAACCTCTCATTCGACCCAGACGGAGTGAAGGAAGTGACATCAAGTTTCTTTATCAAGCTCTATCAGGCATACTCATTCTTCACACTCTACGCTAATGTAGACGGCTTTGAGTATAAGGAGGCTGATATAGAATACAGCAAGCGTCCGGACTTCGACCGTTGGCTGTTGTCAGAACTCAACACATTGGTGAAGGATGTGGACAAGTATCTTGCTGATTATGACGTAACGCCAGCTGGTCGTCTGATACAGAACTTCGTTATTGACAAACTGTCTAACTGGTATATACGTCTTAACAAGAAACGTTTCTGGGGTGGGGGAATGACTGAGGACAAACTGTCGGCATACCAGACTCTATATACATGTATAGAGACCGTAGCACGACTGATAGCTCCTATCTCTCCATTCTATGCAGACCAGTTGTTCAAGGACCTTAACGAGGTGACAAAACGAGATGAGTCTATCAGCGTACACCTCGCAAAATTCCCTGAGGCAAATGAGTCATATATAGACACAGAACTGGAGCAGGCTATGCAGGTGGCTATGCAGGTAACCTCTATGGTTCTCTCACTTCGTAAGAAGGTAAAGATACCTGTAATACAGGCTCTACAGACAATCTCTATACCTGCTGGTGATGCACTCCTGCGCAGTCGTATAGAGCGCATGAGTAACGTGATACTTGCTGAAACAAATGTCAAGGAACTCTCATTCATAGAAGAGGGCTCAGGCATGCAGCTCGTCAAGAAGGTGAAGTGTAACTTCCGAGTGATGGGTAAGAAGTTTGGCAAACTCATGAAGGACGTGAATAACGCCGTTCTTGCTATGAGCCAGGAACAGATATCATCACTCGAGGCTAATGGCAGCATCAACCTCACAGCTGCAGGTCAGGAAGTAACTGTTGAGGCTGCTGACGTAGAGATAATATCTGAGGATATCCCAGGATGGACCATAGCACAGGAAGGCACTATAACAGTGGCTCTTGACATAGAGATAACACCAGAACTGAAGAACGAAGGTATGGCACGACTAATCATTAAGCGCATACAGTCGCTCAGAAAAGATTCTGGCTTCGAGATAACCGATCGCATCAACGTAGTTTTGGAAAGCAAACCAGAACTGGAGGAAGCTGTAAAGGCATTTGGCAACCATATATCTTCACAGGTATTGGCTAACAGCCTAACCTTTGGTGATGCTTCTAAGGGCTCTGAGCAGGAGTTTGGCGAGTTGACGGCTAAGGTGCTTATAACCAAGAACTAAATCAAAATTATATATCAAACTAAAAAAACATTACTATGGCAGAAATTAAAAAGCGCTACAGTGACGAGGATCTTGCAGAATTCAAGCAGATCATTGATGAGAAGTTGGAACGTGCCCGTAAGGACTATTCTGACATGATGAAGCAGCTCCGCAACGATGAAGGAAATGATGTGGCTGACACATCGCCTACATACAAGGTGCTGGAGGAGGGTTCTACAACACAGAACCGTGCCGAGATACTTGTGTTGGCAGAGCGTCAGCAGAAGTTTATCAAGGGATTGGAGCAGGCTCTCATCCGTATTCAGAATAAGACCTACGGCATAGACCGTATGACAGGTGAGTTGATACCAAAGGAGCGCCTTCGTGCTGTTCCTCACGCAACTCTCTCTGTAGAGTCAAAGATGAAGAAGAACCACTAAGCAAAGGTTGAAATATTGACAAAGACGGAAAGTTGTAAAAAGGGGACTCTGTTGAGTCTTATGGTATTGGCACTACTCGTTATTGACCAGATAATTAAAATTCAGGTTAAGACGAGTATGTGTCTGCATGAGAGCATAAGGGTTACCAACTGGTTTTACATATCATTTATTGAGAATAACGGCATGGCTTATGGCATGTCGTTTATTCCCAAACCATTGCTTACATCCTTCCGCTTTGTTGCCTGCTGTTTCCTTGTGTGGTATATACGTAAGGAGATAAAGGCAGGGGCGCGTACTATGTGGCTCGTCCTGTTGTCACTTGTGCTTGCAGGTGCGGCTGGTAATTTGATAGATTGTATGTTCTATGGCTTGATGTTCTCAGGTTCATCATCCTATTACACATCTTTCTTCGTGCCGTTCGGAACTGGCTATGCACCGTTTCTTGAGGGCAGGGTAGTGGATATGTTCTATTTCCCCCTCATCGTGACAACGTATCCTGACTGGTTCCCCTTCTACGGAGGACAGCCATACATTTTCTTCTCTCCAGTATTCAACTTCGCAGATGCTTGCATCTCAGTAAGCGTGGTTGCTATAATACTGTTTTGCAGAAAAGAGTTGTCGTTGCTTAATAAACAACTGAATGAAAAGGCTCAGTAGCATACTCTTCATAGTATATGCCCTTGTAGCATGTCGTCCAGGCATTCCGTCGGATGTATTGTCTGAGGGTGATATGGTGGATATATTATACGATATCCATATAGCTCAGGCAATGGCTGAAACTCATGAGGGACTGAAAGATGGGAAGGATGTGGTGGCTTTACGCTCTGCCGTACTCAAGAAATATGATGTCACTCCAGAGGAATATGAACGCTCTTACCTTTTCTATTGCAGTAATGCAGAATACCTGCAAGAGATATATAACGACCTTTCAGACAGGATAAGAGATAACGTATTAGCTGCTGGCGGTAAGATTCAGGGAATAGAAACAGAAGAGGCTGATTCGGCAAATGTGTGGAACCAGGTGCCATACATAATACTGATGGATAATACGCCTTATAACAAGATGTCATTCTCAGTGTCGCCTGACTCTACATTCAGGAATGATGATCGCATCAACTTGCAGTATGACGCTCAGACTATAGTGCAGGACGGCTCATGTGACGTGGTGGCTTGCATGAATGTGTTTTATGGGGATAGCATAGTGACTCAGACAACTCATATCACCAGTAACGGCAGAGGTGTGCTGACAGTCAGCGGAAAGTCTGACCAGAGGAAAATAAGCAAGATTAACGGCTTCTTCATTCTTTCGCCGAACACATCTTCACAGGAAGGTGCTATGCCATTCAGACTTGTAGTGCTGAGTAGGATTAAGTTACTTCATCTCAACAATAATATAAACAAACAGAATGAACAAGGAACAGGAATTGCTTCGCAAGAAGAGTCCAGTGCAGATCAAGAATAAGAAAGCTGCATTCGACTATTTCTTTGTTGATACATATACGGCAGGCATAGTGCTCACGGGTACAGAGATAAAGAGTATCCGTATGGGCAAGGCATCGCTTGTTGATACGTTCTGTTACATTCATAATGGCGAGATATGGGTTAAGGGCATGAACATAAGTCCTTACTTTTATGGTTCATATAATAATCACGAGGCTCGCAGAGACCGTAAACTTCTGCTTAACAAACGCGAGATTCACCATCTTACCGAAGATACTAAGGCCGTAGGCTATACCATAGTGCCCATCCTGCTATTCATAGACGACAAGGGTAGGGCAAAACTCGATATAGCCTTGTGTAAAGGTAAGAAGGAATATGATAAGCGTGAGACGTTAAAACTCAAGCAAGACAAGAGAGAGATGGATCGTGCTATCAAGCACTATTAATAAGCAAAACTCCTGTGCCTACACTTCTTGACAACGCAGTAAACCAGATATCCCGACTGCCTGGGATAGGACGTAAGACAGCCTTGCGTCTGGTGCTCCACATGCTTCGTCAGGACCAGGAGGATGTTACAGCCCTTGCTGATGCCCTGACTATTCTGCGTCGAGATGTAAAATATTGCAAGATATGCTATAACATTTCAGATACGGATGTTTGTCCGATATGCTCTGATAAACGTCGTGATGCTACTACTATATGTGTAGTGGAAAACATACAGGATGTCTTGGCTATTGAACAGACCCAGCAGTATAATGGACTATATCATGTGTTAGGTGGAGTGATATCGCCAATGGACGGAATAGGACCTAACGATATAAAGATTAACGAACTCGTAGATAGAATTTCAGGCAACGAGGTCAAAGAGGTTATCTTTGCTCTGTCAAGCACTATGGAGGGAGACACTACCAATTTCTATATATCACGCAGGCTACAAGCTTTTCCTGAGCTTAAACTTTCAGTAATAGCTCGTGGCATCAGCGTTGGTGATGAACTGCAATATACAGATGAGGTGACATTGGGTCGCTCCATACTTAACAGAACACCAATGAATAACTAACTATGAACTATGAATTGTGAATTATGAACTATAACATTACCATACCCGATGCAGAACTGCGAAAGGCAGCATCAGAAGGCTCAGAAGCTTTTCTTAACCTTGTTATTGACGAGACACGAAAGGCAATAGGTGGTGAACTGACTGCTGAAAATATGGCGCAGATGTCAAGCGACCAGATAACGCTCGTGGGTTATGCTATCTTGAGAGATGAAGTGATGGATGGAGGTTTTATCCAACTCATATATAATGGTTATGCCCCGTTCTTCTTCCGTAATCCCTTTGATGCAGCAGTGCGTAACTGGGGATTGGTTGACCTTTGTCGCCTGATACGTAAGGTGAAAAAACAGTACATCCGCTACAGGGAGGAGATAGAACATCCTATGACCGATGAGGAGTTTATGGCGCTTTACGAACAGTTGCCAGCGTTTGAAGATTTTGATGATGAATTTGTTACCAACGAGGAGCAATGGACTAATCTGGTAGCAGAGTATGTTGATAACCATCTGACGGACTTTATAAAAATCAGTTAGAGTATTGACTAGTTAAAAAAAAATAAAAAGCAACATACTTGGGCTTATCTTTTGCCTTTTGAACTCATCAGCTTTTGAACTCTTGAACTTTTTTTGTAACTTTGTAGGGAATTTTATTCGAACTTTATTTATTAACAAAACACTTAATATGATTTACACTAAAGAAATCAACGACATGTGCGTCGTTGCTAAAGGTCCTAACCACGGTCCTGCTCCTATTCCAGAAGAGGGCAAGTGGATTCAGGCTAAGGAGATAAAGGATATCTCTGGTATGACCCACGGTATTGGTTGGTGTGCTCCACAGCAGGGTTGCTGTAAGCTTTCACTCAACGTTAAGGATGGTATCATCGAGGAGGCTCTCGTTGAGACCATCGGCTGTTCTGGTATGACTCACTCTGCTGCTATGGCTTCAGAGATTCTTCCAGGTAAGACAATTCTCGAGGCTCTTAATACCGACCTCGTTTGTGATGCTATCAACACAGCTATGCGTGAGCTCTTCCTTCAGATTGTCTATGGACGTACTCAGTCTGCCTTCTCAGAGGGCGGTCTCGCTATCGGCGCTGGTCTTGAAGACCTCGGCAAGGGACTCGTTTCACAGTGTGGCACACTCTATGGCACAAAGGCTAAGGGCACACGTTATCTCCAGCTCACTGAGGGTTATATCACCAAGCAGTATCTTGATGAGGATAACGAGGTTTGCGGTTATGAATTTGTTCACATGGGCAAATTCATGGACGCTGTCAAGAAGGGTGTTGATGCTAACGAGGCTCTCAAGCAGGTAACAGGCACATACGGCCGTACAACCCCAGAGCAGGGCGCAGTTAAATTTATTGATCCACGTAAAAACTAATAGGAGGAATATACAATGGCAATACGTGAAGTAAAATTCGAATCACAGGACCGTCGTATGAAGCAGGTGCTCGCAGCCCTGAACGAGAACGGTATTTCTTCTATTGAAGAGGCAAACGAGATATGTGAGAAGGCAGGTCTTGATCCTTATAAGACTTGTGAAGAGACTCAGATGATTTGTTTTGAGAATGCTAAGTGGGCTTATGTTGTAGGTTCTGCTATAGCTCTCAAGAAGGGTTGTAAGACAGCTGCTGAGGCTGCTGAGGCTATCGGCATTGGTCTGCAGTCATTCTGTATTCCTGGTTCTGTAGCTGATGACCGTAAGGTTGGTATTGGTCACGGAAACCTTGCAGCACGTCTGCTCCGTGAAGAGACAGAGTGTTTCGCATTCCTTGCTGGTCACGAGTCTTTCGCAGCTGCTGAGGGTGCTATCAAGATTGCTGAGATGGCAAACAAGGTACGCCAGAAGCCTCTCCGCGTTATTCTTAACGGTCTGGGTAAGGATGCTGCTATGATCATCTCTCGTATCAATGGTTTCACATACGTACAGACACAGTTCGACTATTTCACTGGCGAGCTCAAGGTTGTTAAGACTAAGGCTTACTCTAATGGTCCACGTGCTAAGGTTAACTGTTATGGTGCTGATGACGTTCGTGAGGGTGTAGCTATCATGTGGCGTGAGAACGTTGACGTTTCTATCACAGGTAACTCAACCAACCCAACACGTTTCCAGCATCCAACAGCTGGTACTTACAAGAAGGAGCGCATCCTTGCTGGTAAGCCATACTTCTCAGTAGCATCTGGTGGTGGTACAGGTCGTACTCTTCACCCAGACAATATGGCTGCTGGTCCTGCTTCTTATGGTATGACTGATACTCTTGGTCGTATGCACTCTGACGCTCAGTTTGCTGGTTCTTCATCAGTTCCTGCTCACGTTGAGATGATGGGCTTCCTTGGTATTGGTAACAACCCAATGGTAGGTTGTACTGTGGCATGTGCTGTAAATGTAGCATTGGCTCTGAACAAATAATTCAGTAAAATAGTACAATATAATAAGAACACCATGCACATTGATTGTGTATGGTGTTTTTTTTGCCTGATTTTGTGTATTTTTTTTCGTTTTATTTGTCGTTTTGTGAAATAATTTGTAAATTTGTCGGTAAATTTATAAGAGACAACAAGACAAACACAAATATATACAAAAAACTCAGAGTTTCAATTTTAGAAACCCTGAGCTTTTTTTATCGAGTTTTTTATCGAATTGTTTTATCAAGTAATCTTACCCCTTTATGGTGGGGTGGGGTTATTGATTACATCATGCCACCCATACCTGGTGCTCCACCCATTGGCATAGCTGGTTCTGGAGCAGGTTTGTCACATATTACAGACTCAGTGGTGAGGAACAGTCCTGCTACTGAGGCAGCATTCTCCAGTGCTACACGAGCCACCTTTGCAGGGTCTATGATACCAGCCTTCTTCATGTCCTCGTAAACTTCTGTGCGAGCGTTATAGCCGAAGTCGCCATTGCCTTCGCTCACCTTGTTTACTACTACAGCACCCTCTACGCCTGCGTTATAGCATATCTGACGGAGTGGAGCCTCGATAGCGCTCTTGATGATGTTGATACCAGTCTGCTCGTCGGCATTGTCGCCCTTCAGACCTTCGAGGGCAGAGAGAGCACGGATGTATGTTGTGCCACCACCAGCTACTACACCTTCCTCAATGGCTGCACGAGTAGCGCAGAGAGCATCGTCCACACGATCCTTCTTCTCCTTCATCTCTACCTCAGAGTTAGCACCGATATAGAGCACAGCTACACCACCAGCGAGCTTAGCAAGACGCTCCTGCAACTTCTCCTTGTCATAGTTTGAAGTGGTGTTCTCAATCTCTTTCTTGATAGCGATTATGCGGTCTGCAATGGTGTCCTTAGAACCAGCACCACCAGCTATGATGGTGTTATCCTTAGAGATGGTAACCTTATCAGCTGAACCACACATCTCGAGTGTTGCCTGCTCCAGCTTCAAGCCCTTCTCCTCTGATATTACTGTACCACCAGTCAGTATTGCGATATCTTCAAGCATAGCCTTACGACGGTCGCCAAAGCCAGGAGCCTTAACAGCACATATCTTCAGTCCGCCACGCAGACGGTTTACTACGAGAGTTGTGAGAGCCTCAGAGTCAACGTCTTCAGCTATGATGAGCAATCCGCGTCCGCTCTCTGCTGCTGGCTGAAGCACTGGCAACAGTTCCTTGAGGTTGCTAATCTTCTTGTCATATATAAGGATGTATGGGTTCTCCATCACACACTCCAGTTTCTCTGTGTCAGTAACGAAGTAGCCTGAGAGGTAACCACGGTCAAACTGCATACCCTCAACTATTCCGATAGAGGTGTCGCGAGACTTGCTCTCTTCAATGGTGATAACACCATCCTTGCTCACCTTGCGCATAGCGTCAGCCAGCAGTTTACCAATCTCTGGGTCGTTGTTAGCTGATACAGTTGCAACCTGCTCTATCTTGTCATAGTTGTCGCCTACCAACTCAGCGTTCTGCTTGATATAATCTACCACTGCGCTCACAGCCTTGTCTATACCACGCTTCAGGTCCATTGGGTTAGCACCAGCGGTAACATTCTTCAGACCCTCGTTTACTATAGCCTGAGTGAGGATGGTAGCAGTCGTGGTACCATCACCAGCATCGTCACCAGTCTTTGAGGCAACGCTCTTCACCAGCTGAGCACCAGTGTTCTCAAACTTGTCCTCGAGTTCTATTTCCTTAGCAACGGTAACACCATCTTTTGTTATCTGTGGTGCACCAAACTTCTTCTCTATCACTACGTTACGTCCCTTAGGACCGAGTGTAACCTTTACGGCATCAGCCAGCTGGTCAACGCCTTTCTTGAGTGCCTCACGGGCATCTGTATTGAATTTTATTTCCTTAGCCATAATTTATATAATTGAAAATTGACAATTGATAATTACCTCTATAATTTACTTGATGATAGCGATAACGTCAGACTGGCGCATCACCATATATTTCTCGCCGTCAAACTCCAGTTCCTGTCCAGCATATTTGCCGTAGAGCACCTGGTCGCCCACTTTGAGAATCATCTCTTCGTCCTTTGTTCCATTGCCTGTGGCAACGATTTCGCCCTTCAGTGGTTTCTCCTTTGCTGTATCAGGAATTATGATACCACCGATTTTCTCTTCTGCCTCCGCTGGTTTGATAAGCACGCGGTCTGCTAATGGTTGAATGTTCATTGTCTTTTATGTTTTTAAGTTTGTTTTGTTTTGTTTTGTTCGTTGTCCCCCCTTATACTAATAATGTGCCAACGCTGTCACACTGACAATGATGGCACACTATTTACTCATGCTGTGACATTTCTGTCAGTTACCAGCCTAAATCTTTCCATCCCACTTTGCTGCACCATTCGTAATCATACATTCTGGTGTTCATATTAGTGTAGAATTTGTATTCGTTTTTAGGGAAAAACATTGACACTCCTCCAAAGGTTTTATCTGACAGGTAGAAACTCCTAAAGTTTTGTGTTGTTATAATCATGTCTGATTTAAGGTCTCCACCAAACCAGTCGCAGCATTCTGTATCGCGAATGTCTCCTGTGTTGGGGTGATGAATTACTACTTTGTCAAATGCTGTTCTCCATTTGCTGTATTCCGTTTCCGACAGGTTATGCAGCATCACATCATTCATGTCATAAAGAATCGGTCTGCCATATTTGTTGCTACCAGTCTTAAAATAATAGATGCATGATGTGGCATCGTGTTCGTCTTTTGTAAAGGAGGTAGCTACTTCTAAGGCTTGGCTGTATGATATAGTGTTCAGTGCCTCTTTCGTAACAGTCAGCAAATTCTCTATGTCTGCAGTCTTTATGACAGACATACATACGTTGTTTATTTTATAGTTTGTTCTCCAATCTTCCCATGGGTTATTGTTGCTTTGATAATCGTTTACTATAGCCTTACTGGCAGCCTCTGCATCAGCATAGCCAAAGTATTTTGTGGTGGTCTCGTATGGTGCACCAAAGGATGGTGTCTCACATGTGGCACCGATTATATAGTCGGCACACTTGCGCAATTCGTATGCCACCTCTATGCTTTGCATACAACAGGCATCAAAGAATATGAACTTTTGCTTTGGCAACTCCTTCATCACCTTTGCCAGTACAGGAATATCTATCCAGGTTACCTTAGACCTGTCATTTAGATTGTTGCTGTTATAGTCAGCACCATACGAGTCTGGCTCGTTTTCCTCAAACGACACATCAAGTCCGTTGCTACTATTGGCTATGATAGGTCCGTCGCCATGTCCCCAGAACACGGTGGCATACTCGTTGGCTGGACTGATAGACATCATATCCCTAAACACCTGCAGCATCACGTCGGGGTTTGATGAGTCCTGACTGCTATACTCCTTCACCTTCACTATATTTCCGTTCTTCAGGCTGTATATAGTCGGAATGTTAGGGTTGTTTTTCGAATCTATAAAATCAAAATACACCAGCAGGTTGCAGTCTGATGCAAGGTACTTCGAACCATCCACCATCTCCAGCAGGTCTGCAGCAGCCGCTGCATACAGATTGTTCTCTGCATTGAAATACACCATTATGGTTCTTCTCGTGTGGTCATTTCCGCTTGAGTCATCCTTACTGCAGCCAGTCATCACCAGTAGTGACAATAGCAAGTATAATATGTATTTATAATTCTTCATTAGTTCAATTGTTCAAAAGTCTCCCTTTCTTACGCTCCGTAGGTGCTCAGGCGAGCAAAGCTCGGAGTAGGGAGATTTAGAGGGTCTATTCATTCACCGCTCCACAGTGTGGGCATTCACCTTTTTTATATATACGTTTGCCACAGTTGCCACATATGTAGTGGTTGGTGTGGAAGGGTTTGTATTTCTTTATGGCAAACCACACATACGCTATGAGCAGAGGGTAGCCTATGTAGTATAGGGTGCTGATAGAGAATATTATGTAGAGCACTCCACACACACCCACTAGTCCTGCCAGGTATATCACGGCATCCTCGAATTTCAGGTGGTGTCTCACATCCTCCACCGTTGCCACACCCACCACCAGCATAGCCCATACCGATGCTACGAATATTGCCAGTATCGGTGGCAGTATGAAGGGGTTGAGCGATGGGTGATAGTAGAAGTGTTGCCATGTGTCAGCCCCAAACATCTGCAGCGAGGCATAGAACGTAGCCGAGCAAGCCACTATTATGCATAGCAGGGTGGGGTAGAACGATGGTATGTCGCGAAAGTGCACTATTGGTGCATTCCTCTTCTGGGCTGTTCTCATCACATACACCACCACCAGCAGTCCCACTATTATCAGTGCTATCATTATGTGGCTGTCACTGAAGAACATTATAAACTGCGATATGGGGTCGGTAGGCACCACTTTAGGCAGCAGTTCACTCTCGTGTATCCATCCCGTCGAACCGTCTTCGCTTATCAGTTTCACCCACACGGAGTCCACACTGTCTTGTGGCACCATGTGTATGTCCATCACTGCCAACTGCTGGTTGTGTGGTATCGCCAGTGTGTCAGTCTCCAGTTGGCTGACGTGTTCCTCAGGCAGTTGGGCTATCAGTTCTATCGAGTCGTTATGCACTATGAAGTTATAGCCCACGCTGTAGTGGTGCTTCGTGGCAAACGATATGGAGTCAGCCACCATCGTACTGTCCTGCTCGGCATAGGCGTGATGCTCCACCTCAGCAGACTTCTCCCTATAGCATGATGCCACTGACATTATGCCTAATATATATAATATGTATAACAGTCGTTTCAATGGTTTAATAGTTCAAGTAATATTCTTTGTACTTTGTACTTTGTCACCTTGTACCTTGTCATGGTTCCCGTTCCCGTTCCCGTTCCCGTTCAATACTTCCATCTGGCATTTCGCGCAGTTAAACCTCAGTTGGAATTCTCTGCCGTCGCTCATTCTTATGCTCAGCGGTTCCTTCCATGGAGTCGTCTTGGTATATTTTGAGCAGTAGCCCAATTCGTGCTTCAGGCAGTATCGGCATTGCATCAGCAGTTCGCCTCCCTCGCCTTTTTCGTATGATGTGGCATCTATGCCTCTCTCTTTGTAAAATTCGATAGCCTTCTTGTTGCTGGCATTCAGCAGGTAGGCATGTGTGGTGCTTGGTGCCTTAGGTTCGGTCTGAGGCTCGTGGAGTGGGGTGGTCTGCTCCTTCTTCGCTGTTGTCACCTTCCTCAGTTTCTTTCTCAGCTCGCCCAACTGACTGTTGGGTATGAAGGGCATCTCCACCTCGCTGTCTATTTCGAAATCGTGGCACACAAACGGGGTGTCGCCCAGTTTGGTCAGCTGTCGCTTTATGTTCTCCTCCTGTGGCTTCTGCGCCTTCTGATATTCGTATTCTGCCTCAGCCTCATACCTGTTCTGGTGTTCGTCAGTCATACTCAGCATCAGTCTGTCGTTGCTCACCCTCAGCGTCATCCTCACCTCTATCTTGCGTTCTGCAGAGGGTTTGCCCAGCAGCGTTTCGAAAGCCTGGTCGTGGTTGCGATACAGCATAGTGCCTGGCTTCAGGTCTTCAGGCATGTGCAGCGGAAACAGTCTGTTGCCCTCAGCACGGTTTATGCGAAATCCCACAATCTCCTTATTATCGTTGAAGAAGCACAGTCCGTCGCCATTGCTGAATGCCATCGCTGTTGCCACATTGAATGATCCTGCACCGTTGCCTCGTCCCAGTCTTATCTCCTTCACCCTGCCCACTGGTTCGCCTATAGCCTTTGGCGTGTCAAAATTCGCCATACCCTGTTTCCGTCCGTTGGCAAAGTAGGTTGTGAAACTACGGTTAAACGACTTCTGTATGTTTGGCTCAAAGGTGTATGTGCACCTGCCCATCGATGCTCTGCAGTATTTCTCAGGGTGCTTCTTGCATATCTCGTTCAGCCTCTCGCTGTATGCAGCCGTGATGTTCTTCACATAATCCACATCCTTCAGTCTGCCCTCTATCTTGAATGATACTGCGCCAGCCTCTGCCAACCTCTCCAGGTTGTCTATCTGTGCCATATCCTTCAGCGACAGCAGGTGTTTCTGCATTTCCAACGTGTTGCCGTCAGCATCCTTCAGGTCAAACTGCATACGGCAAAACTGTGCACACTCGCCCCTGTTGGCACTTCTTCCGAAACAGTGTTGCGAAGCATAGCACTGTCCGCTGTAGCTCACGCAAAGCGCACCATGCACAAACACCTCCAGCTCCACCTCAGGCACCTCTTCGTGTATCTGTCTTATCTCGTTTATCGACAGTTCCCTTGCCAACACCACACGCTTGAAACCCAAAGAATGCAGCCACCTCACCTTCTCCGCCGTACGGTTATCCGTCTGCGTCGAAGCATGTAGTGCCATTCTTAAACCATTTTGAACCAGCGAAGCGTTTGAACCTTCTTGAACCATCCTCTTCAGGAGCCCCATATCCTGCACCAGTATGGCATCCACCCCTATCTCGTTCAGGCGTTTCACCATCTGCAGGGTGTCGTCCATTTCCTCGTCATATATTATGGTGTTCACCGTCACATACACCTTCGCATCATACTGGTGGGCATAACGGCACAACTGTTCTATGTCCTCAATGCTGTTGCCAGCTGCAGCTCTCGCACCATATCTTGCTGCACCTATATACACAGCATCAGCCCCATGGTCTATGGCGCTAATACCGCATTGCAGGTTCTTGGCTGGTGAAAGGAGCTCGAGATAGTTCATAGTTCACAGTTCATAGTTCACAGTTGATAATTGATAATTGAGTTCTAAGAAGACAACTCGGACAACTCAGTTCAACTTTATTTTGGTATTTTGGCAAACCTGCCAAAATGATTTTTATCTCCAGTTCTGCAGGTTTGCAGAACTGACCTCTTTGGGTTGTTATCTGTTGTCCCTGTTGTTTTTATTCTTCATTCTTGCGCTCCGTAGGTGCTCAGGCGAGCAAGCTCGGAACTTCATTCTTCATTCTTCATTATTTTCTCATTTCTATGATAAAGTTTACCTCTTCTTGTTGCACGTCGATGGTATATTTCCCCACGGGCGATTCGGCAGGGTGTCCGTCAATGCTTATCGGACAGTTCTTAGGCGTCTCTATCTCTATAGCCTTGGCGCGATAGGGTCTTATGCGCTTGTGGTTCAGTATCTTGCCGCGAAAGAAGAGGTACAGCGCCTCCACCATGTGGTGCAGGGCAGAGTGGCGCACCATCGTTATGTCCAGCAGTCCGTTGTATGGCACAGCGTTAGGCGTCTGTCCGTATCCCCATGCGTTGCCCACACACATGGTCACTATGTTGTGGCTCTCCGTCACGTAGTCTATGGTGTAGGTCATGCGATAGGACACCTTCTCAAACAGCATCATCACCAGCGACAGGGCAAACGACAGTTTCCTTGACCAGAACTTCCTTCTCATCTGCATACGGGTCTTCTGTATGCCAGCCAGCAGACCTATGTTCACGCTGTTCAGAAAATATCTCTGTTTCTTTTCCTGTAACTTGTTGGTGTAGCGAATGCATCCCACATCCACCTTCCTCACCCTGTGCTGTGCTATAGCCTTCACGCTCTCCTCCGTGTTCTGGTAGGTAAAGCCCCAGAAACGTGCAAAGTCGTTCATCACGCCGTTCGGAATCACTCCTATGTTTATCTGGTCTCTTACGGATTTTTCTACCGCCATCAGGCAGTTCACCGTATCGTTCAGTGCAGAGTCGCCACCAGCTATGATTATATCCTTATAGCCGTTGCTAATCATCATCGTCACCAGTCGCTCCACACTCTGCTGGTCTTCGCTCTGCACCATGTCATATTCCACGTGGTGCTTCACCAGCAGAGCCTCAATCTTCTCCCACCGTTTCCTCACGCTGGTAAACGGACGGTGATTAGGACAGTATATTATACAGAGCTTGTTCATCCTTTATCCAGTTTATCTTAAATCCTCTGCGCTCCATACCACGAAACCAGGTCATCTGTCTTTTGGCAAACTGGTGAATAGCTATCTCCAGTCCCCTCACCATTTCGTCGTATGTCAGTTCGCCTATTACGTATTTCGTTATGAATTTATACTCCAGTCCGTAGTATATCAGGTCCTCAGGTTTTATGCCCTCACTGAGCAGTCCCCTTATCTCGTCCACCATACCCTCCTCCAGTCGGGCATGCAGCCTTCTCGTTATTCTCTCCCTGCGCACCTCTCTGTCCACATCCACACCTATTATCAGCGAGTCTATGGCAGGCGCCTCGCGCAGTGGGGTAGGGTGCTCCATGTTATATTGCTCTATCTCTATCGCCCTGATAGCCCTCTGGCATGAGTCCACATCCGTCTTGTTGTGCATCGCTGAGCCCGTCTTCTTCTTCAGTTCCGTCAGCATCGCGGTCAGTTCCTCCAGCGATTTCCCCTTCAGTCTCTCGCGCAACTCAGGGTTCTGTGGCACAGGCGACAGGTTATAGCCCTTCAATACCGACTCTATGTACAGTCCCGTTCCTCCACACAGTATGGGTGTGGCGCCACGCTGTTGAATGTCGTTATAAGCCTTCATGAAGTCCTCCTGATAGCGGAACAGGTTATACCTTGTTCCAGGCTCCGCAATGTCTATCAGGTGGTAGGGTATATGCCTGTCCGTCTCAGGGTTCACGTAGTCGCTCAGGTCCTTTCCCGTACCAATGTCCATCCTGCGATACACCTGCCTTGAGTCCGCCGATATTATCTCGCCCCCTATGCGTTCCGCCAGGTGTGTCGCTATCGCCGTCTTTCCGCTCGCCGTAGGTCCCAGTATGGTTATCATTCTCTTCATATCTTTGCAAAGTTACGAATAAATGAGTGAAAATGCAAATTTATTTGCAATTTTCCGAGTGTGAGTAACTTGTCTCTTAAGAGACCAAGGTACGAAAATGAGTGCAATTTTGTTTCTCGCAAAGGCGAGATGATTGGCTCTTTGAGCCTTCGTGTCTCTCGATAAGCCCCTTGCCATAAGCAAGCTTCTGCAAGTGCCTTCTCTCGATACACTGCTGACCTGGGGTCAGGTAATCATCTCTACGCCAAGAGCAAAGACGCTTCTTCGAAGCTTACGCAAAGAGACCCCCTCTAACTCCCCCATTAAAGGGGGAGGACTTTGCACACTGTCCGCATGGCTTGGCGTGAGTGCTGAAAGCACGACCTTTGCTCTCCGCGTAGTCTGAGAATAAAATGGTGAAACCATGAGTGATGTGAAAAGGCAGTCACTGGGAGCTTGCTCACAAGTGAGTGGATAAATCTCATGCCGTTACTCTTATAAAGAGTTATTCTTAGTCTTTGCGAGGAAAAAACTTGTTGTCCCTAGTTGTCCAAGTTGTCTTTTATAATGTTTTTTCCACTCAAGGAGTGGGGTTTTTCTTTTTGTAGAATTACAGCCCTATAGGTGTGTTGGGATTATGAAAAGCCCTGACTGGAAGTGTACTTACAGGAAGGGATATGCATAATAGCAACAATACTCTTATGAGAGTATCTATTCTACAAAAAGGGTTTTCTTGGTTTTTGTTTTCTTAATTTAAAGATGTCCCCTTAAATCTTTGGTGGAATCAACTATTCTTCGTATTTTTGTCACCAGTTTACTAACTCACATCACAAACCCAATGAAAAAACTATTAGCAATGCTACTCGCCACGCTCGGACTCACCACAGCGTGCGGACAGAAGAATTACCCAGCCCCCGACGTGCAGGTCGATGTGTTCCACACCAATAGCGGCAAGCCCGTCCGCTTCCATGCCCTCATGCATGCCAGCATCAGGATAGAGTACGACGGCAGGGAGATAGAGATAGACCCAGTGCCCAGGCTCGGCAACAGAGTGACAGACTACTCCACGATGCCCAAGGCAGACTATCTGCTCGTAACCCACGAGCATGCCGACCACTACAGTCCCGAAGCCATCAGAACGCTCACAGGCAGTGACACTCGCCTCGTTATGAACAAACGCTGTGCCGACCTCTACGGCTCAGGCTATGCCATGCAGAACGGCGACACCCTGCGCCTCAGCAGCGACATCACCGTGCAGGCAGTACCAGCATACAACACCACCGAGGGACGCTCCAAGTATCACCCCAAGGGACGTGACAACGGCTACATACTCACCATCGACGGACTGCGCATATACATAGCAGGCGACACCGAAGACATACCCGAGATGTCAGCCGTTAAAGACATCGACATAGCCTTCCTTCCCTGCAATCAGCCCTACACCATGACCCCCGAACAGCTCGTCAGGGCAGCTGTAACCATCCGTCCCAAGGTGCTCTTTCCCTATCACTACGGCACCACCGATGTCACAGCCATCCCCTCCCAACTCGCCAATGACGGCATAGACGTAAGAATAAGACACTATGAGTAAGTGACAAGGTGACTAAGTACAAAGGACAAAAGACAAAGATAACATTCCCCTTAGCAACATGACAGCGCCTCACCCTTTTTATTAGAGTGAGGCGCTTGAATGTATATTAATCTTCTCCATCATCTGGATCTTGTTTATATAAAAAGTAACCTCCGCTCTTTGGCGCACCACGAAACGCTATTCTTCCAGTATCTGAAAGCTGCTTCAGGTATCTTTGGACCGTTCTTAGGCTTTTCTGCAACATTTTCGCAAGAGCAGGTGCATTTACTCCAGGATTATTTTTTATGGCATCAAACAGCAGTTCTTCAAAATTTACACCGCCATTTACACCGCCATTTACACCGCCATTTACACCGCCATCATTCAATAGGCGTAACAAATCCATCTGTGTAGCAATGATTCTTTCAGCTATAAAATCGACAAAGCACTGAGGATTCTTATGCGACATCTCAAGTGCTTGCACGTATTCGTGTCGCAAGATGGCAGGTATAAGTGCTATCGTGTATTCCCCTCTGATAAGGGCGAGATTCAGAATTAGTCGTGCCACTCGCCCATTTCCATCTATGAACGGATGAATGAATACAAACTTTTGATGAGCAAGAGCAGCAAACTCTGGAGTAGTCATACGATGCTCATTATCGTTAAACCACTTTACAAACTTCTTCATGTCGCTCTCTATCTTCGCTGGAGGAGACACCGCATAATTGCTACCACTTATAAATACAGGAACCGTGCGGTAGTGTCCAGCTTTCTCCCCATCAATTTTCTCATAGAACAGGCGATGCAACTCCAGTATATCCTTCTCTTCCAGCGTTTTGCTTGTTGCAAGCGTGTATATATAATCATAAGCACGGGCGTGTCCCACGGCTTCATATACATCACGCAGAGGCTTGCCTTCTATTGTCAAACCATCCTCGATCACCACTTTGGTTTCCGATTCTGTCAGGCTATTACCTTCTATAGCATTACTTGAGAATGTAAGACCTATGCGATAATACTCCCTCAGCGACTTTAATGTTTCTTCAGGAAAGGGTCGCATAGCTATTACCTTATCTCGCAGCTGCTCTGTCGTATGCAGAAGTTTAGGTGAAATATACTGTTTCATATTTGTTCCTTATATTATTTCTCTGCAAATATACAAAAAAGAATGAGAACAACAAAATTTTGAAGGAATATTTCAAGTCATTAGAAATTAGAAATTTTTATTTTAACAAAAACCATAAAAACCCCATTTCTGAGATAGAAACTCTATCGAGTTCTTAACGCTATCAGCAATAATCCTGCTTGTAAGCAAGCTTCCAGACAGTCTTATCACTGATATCGTTACCCTTTCAGGGATTTCTATCTCATCATGGAAAAACCCCGGCTTTTTCAAAGCCTGAAAAACAAAGATTACACACTCCGCATGGTGGTTTTTTTATGTTTTTCTTTTGCATATTCAAAATTATTCCTTAACTTTGCAAGCAGAAGAATGAAATAATAAAAGTATCCTATGACATCAATTACAATAAATATACCCAATCACGAAGTGAGATTCTTCAAAAAAATGGTATCTCGCATGGGCTGGGAGTATCACGATTCTGATATTGTCCGCACCCCTGTATCAGCCAAGGAGCGTACACTTGCTGATATTGATCATGCCTTAGGACAACTCCAACAAATGAAAGAAGGAAAACTTAAAGGAATTAAGGCGGAGGAGTTATTGAATGAACTGTAATATAGACGTTACTCCAGATTTTGCCAAAGCCCTTAAGAAACTGGCAAAGCGTTATCCTTCAATCAAGGAAGATTATGCCAATTTCCTTGAATATCTAAGAAATAATCCATTAGTAGGCACGGAGTTAGGCAAACATCTTCGAAAGGTACGTTTTCCTATTTTGTCAAAGAATAAGGGGAAAAGCGGAGGTGCAAGAGTAATAACTCACACCATTATTTTCGAATGTGACGAAGCGAACATTACATTAGTTACGATATACGATAAGTCTGACCTTGCAAATATTACAGACAAAGAACTTCGTCAACTTATCGCAAGGAATGGCTTAAAATAATACATAACAACAAGAGGATGTGCCTTTTTATGACACATCCTCTTATTTCTATTATCTATATACGTTAGGGCCCTGACTGGAAGTGTACTTACAGGAAGGGATATGCATAATAGCAACAATACTCTTATGAGAGTATCTATTCTACAAAAAGGGTTTTCTTGGTTTTTGTTTAATTTCAAATTCATTCTTACACGAAAAAGACTGCAACCAGCCTTAGCCGATTGCAGTCCAACCTAACTCCGAGCAAAGCTCGGAGCCTAATTCCTAATTCCTAATTAGCCTACAGGCTTAGGCTTTTTATCCACGCCTCTATGCGTGGAGCCGTCTTGTGTTGCTCGTTGTCATTATCCAGTGCCAGCCCCACGAACTTGCCGTCTATCACAGCCTCGGAGTCGTCATAGCTATAGTCGGTTGCATCCACCATGCCTATCACGTTGGCACCCTTATCCTTCACGGCATTATATATCTCCGCCATACCGCTACAGAAGGTGTCGCTATATGAAGCCGAGTCGCCACAGCCAAAGAGGGCAACCGTCTTGCCATCCATGTCAGCAGCCTCTATCACGTTCAGACCGTCATACCAGTCATCCTGCACTTCGCCAGCCCCCCATGTCGAGGTGCCAAGTATCAGGTTGTCATGCTCAGCTATCACCTCAGCCGTCATGTCGCTCACGTTTATCGCCTTCACGCCCAGTGCGCTGGCTATGTCGTTAGCTATTCCCTCACACGTTCCAGTGGAACTTCCGTAAACTACAATAGTCTTTTTCATTTCTTTTCTTCTTTTTATGTTTATATTTTGTAGAGTTAGTTAATGTTGTTTTCTTGTTGCAAAGTTACTGCAAAATCCCCACCTACACAATACTCAAAAATGAGCATTTACCCACTCCTTATTTTTAGGTATGACAAAACATTTTGGTATTTTCACGATTCTCACATTATCGCACAATAAAGGGCAGACTTCCGAAGAAGTCCGCCCCATCATGCTTATAACTTAGTACCTTGTCACCTTACATGTGACTCACGCAACTGGAGGTAGTCAGTATAGTACAGATTGCTGTCAGTATGGCGTTGATGATAACGCTCCAATTCTTTTTCGCTTGTTCAGACATAACTTTTTACTTTTTAT
>JAEEGL014117831.1_pt1 | contig 29515 bp, 61 predicted proteins | sample 9134231 | NCBI WGS metagenome assembly JAEEGL01 (sample SAMN16246548, study PRJNA631951) | gut metagenome | biome: gut microbiome; feature: rumen; material: fiber-attached | host: Bos | place: Iran: Karaj | collected 2018-10
AAAACTCTAAAAGAAAGGAAATATTATGAAGACGTTTGAACAGATTGCGTCACAATGTGAGCGCATTGCCAGACTTTACGCAAAAGGTTTTGGCACAAAGAAGATGTTAGAAACGGCTGAGAGGTTTTTCTTTTCTCAGCAAAGTATTGGATTATATTTTTAATTTCCGTTCAGTAGGATCTGGATTGGATAGTGCAGCCTAAAACTAACTTTGCATGGATTAATTTTCGTGCAGAGTGCTTTTTTATTCACTTTAAAATTTTGAGATTATGAACGAAAAAATTATGTGGATTTTGGAAAGCAAGTATAGCTTATTCCATGCCGATTTGATTTGCCGTGCTATGCACGATGATTCTATTTCTCTTGAAGACTTTATCAATGGTTGCAAGAAAATCAGCGAGAGTGAAAGAGATGACGTGGACGAATTTGTACCAAACGAATTTAAAAGTTTGTAAGTTATGGAACGACCACAAACAAAATTCTATCGCATTTTCACTCTTAGAAAATGTTGGTGCGGTTATCCTGAAATGCGCTGGATGATTTATCTTGGCGACCAATGGAAAGCGACTGCAAAGACTTTAACGGCTACAAAAGCAAAATGTGACGCATTAATTTTAAATTTTGCGATATGAAAAACGGAAAATTCACAGTCTTTGGATTGAAAAAAGGCGAGCCTGAATGGGCAGAAGAATTATTGTTAGATACAACTGATGAAAATCTTTTCAATCGTTGCATGGAGAAAGCTCCAAAGGCAGGCTACAAGATTACGAGAGTTTACAAGCCAGACACAAAACTCTCAAAGCCTGATTTTGTTGGCAGTATTAATGTTTGATTTTGTTTCCCGATAACGAAAGTTGTCGGGAATCGCTTATGTTTAATTTAAAATTATGGAATTATGAACACAAAAGATTATTGGAAGATTTTCACGACTGACAAAAGCGTGATGATTCTCACTGACTGCCCAAAAGGTTATGATGTTTACAAACTGATGAAACCTTTGCAGAAAATCTATGGTGCTGATTTATGCAGCACTCAAAAGTTTGACGAGCGTTTTGACAAAATCGAAGACTTTGACATTATTATTCGTACTGGCTACAATCTGGATGGAAATAGATTGATTTCCGCACATCTTTTCGAGTACGATAAAGAAAAGAAAGTGTTGAGAGTTGATAACAACAAACTTTTCAAGATTATTGAAGAATATGGGGTTGTTTATTCTATCGGAAAGAAATTCATCAAATGCCAGAACGGATGGAACGGATTCCGCAAACATATTCTTGGGACGATGGGCGACGATTCCTGTTGGCGACATTGGGGCGATGCTCAATTTGGAGAACAAGATATTATTCCTCTTAATAAGATTTCTGCTTAATTTGCTCTGGTGGGTAGAAATATCCACCTGAGTACGATTATTAACCCTTAAATTCAAAGATTATGACGTACAAAAGATTTAAGCGGATTCAGAATCTGCGTTCCTACACAATTATGGCTTATCAGCCAAATGTTCCTAACACTTTGCGGATTTCAAAATTCCGCATGGTAGTTTTCTTGGGAAATTCATAATTCAAGTTTAATAGTGTTTTTCGGGTGCGTTCGTTGAGAAACGGGCGTGCCCACAACGTTAAACTTTCCTAACTGGTTTGGTATTGTTTTGCAGTGTTTGGCATAGTTTGGCAGACGCTGCGCAAAGTATTGTGGCATAGTTAATTTCGTGTTATCTTTGCCGAAGTTTCACTATTAAAATTCAAAAAGATTATGATTACAGTAGAAGTTAAAGTTAAAGCTACAGGAATCGTCGGAAAGCAAAACAAGTACGAAACGGATTCCTTTATTACTGACATTAATTTGTCATGGGAAGAAGCTCAAAAGTATTATGCTGTCGGAAAAATCCTGAACATGGGACTCTGGTATGATTCTCAGTGCCGTGAGCATGAGGACAATTTAATGAGAATTTATGAAGTCAATTTAATTTCGTGAGATTATGGAAGTAAAAATCAAATCTATTGCGTTTCAGTTTAGAAATCAGATTTCGAGACGCAGAGTGAAAGTGACGATGAAAAGCGGTAACAAGATTTATATTGTTCCGTGTCACGAATCTTGGGAGCAATACGGAGGAATCTACGAAGAATTGCAGAAAACCTGCGGATTGGCTGATAAATGTAACGGATGGCTGCATGGCGGTAAGATGCCCAAGTTTGGCGGTTATCTCGTTGACCTTATCAATTCATGAAAAGTCCTGGGAGCGGAAACGTTCCCACGACTGCAATTATTTAACCCAAAAAACTAAAAAAATGTGGAATTTAGTAATTTTTGAGCCTTTCAAAAAGCATTGCTATTTGGAAGGATGTTATGAGGATTTTCAGAAAGCGCGAAAAAAGGCAATAAAAATCTGCGGAGAGATTCCTCATAATCGTTCTCGCGACTACAAAATTATGAACGAAATGGAATACATTCAGTTTAAGAATCCGTATTTCCGCAAATGACTATTGGCAGGAGAAATCCTGCTAATGGTACACAATTATTGTTTCACTTTAAAAATTCAAAATTATGGCAACAAATCGAGGAAAAATGAGTGACGAAACTTTCCGTCAGCTCATTAAGGAAGATTATTGGATTTCCAATATCGCAAAGGCTTGCGAGGGAGTTTCCAAAGAGGGCGCACATCTTTATTGGCGCACTGTGACTTATCCTGACGAGTATTATGTAAGCGAAGATCAGATTTCTTTTGCAAAAAAGGAATTCAAGCGTCGCCACGACGAAATGCTGGCAGGAATCGCGGAAAGAGAGTTGTGTTTCGTGGCTATGGGAATGGATTACGAGAAAAAAGGAGCGGACGATATTGGAAATTATCGCATCTGCTGCGAGTTCACGAATCTGGACGGGAAACAATTCTTTATCGAGTTTTCGTCGACTAATTTCTATTTGGGAAGTTACACGAAAGAACATTATTATGTAAGCTATTCAATTGACAGAGGATTGGAGAAACAGAGAGAACAAGAGCGTGAAAAGGTTTTCAATTGGAATAGAAGATTTCCGCGAATGATGTGGAAACCCGTTCCAGATATGCAAGATTATCACAATGCGATGGGAGTTTGCACTAATTCTTATATCGAAAGAACTTGGAGCGAGGTTTTGGACTTTGTGAATCGTAAATACAAATGCAATTACAAGTGCGCACGTCTTTTCGAGCATTTCTTTGTAGACTATAAAGAATACGTTTGCCACTGCTAAAAAGTTTTGCAGGGTGGAAGCATCCTGCAATTCACTTAATGTTTAACACCTAAAAGATTCACAATTATGGAAGAAAAGATTTTATTGGCAGAACTGAAAAAGAACTGCGGAGAGAAGAAAGAAAAGTTGATGGACTTGTTGAAGACTTTCGACTTGGCCGAACTTGGCCGTAAGATTGACGATGAGCGCGAAAAGGAAATCTCCAATCGTGTGCTTGCAGAAAACGAGTTCTTTGCTGGAAAAGATGCAGAGCGTCTGGGTATGAAGTCGGGCGATCGAATCACCGACGAAGAGTTTACTTTCCTGCTTTCCGAAAGCGATTTCAAGAAGTATCTTAAACTACGCCGTCCGCTGCTGGTCGCTGAAAAACTCTGCGACAAGAACGGTTATTACCTCGTTAATTGGGGGAAAATAACCTGCGACGCGCGAGACGAATTGGTTTCGTTCATCATCGAAGAGATTGTTCCGAAAGCAATTGCAGGATTATTCCGTAATAATATCCACAGCATTGTGATGCAGGAGAAACTTATCAAGATTACGAAGCAGGCTTTTGGAATCGCTGCCTAAAAGATTCTGGGCAATTAGTTTTGCCCTGAGTCGCTTTTGTTTCACTTTTAAAACTTTATGAATTATGACAACTTACGAAAAATTTGAAAAGGTACGCGAACACATTAGTGACGATGATTTGTTGAATCACATCCTAAACTGGCTTCCAGACGACACGATGAATGAAATCCTAAACGATGCAATCAATGACAACGACTTGGATTATTTCTTTCCAGAAGAGTTTGGAGAAGACGATGAGGAGGATTAAATCTTTCGCTTTGCAGGGAGAGCATCCCTGCGGAGTACGAATTATTAACTCATAAATTTATCAATTATGACAGACAAATTCTTTTTTAAAGGTGACTCTCTCAAATACATCGAGAGCCACATTCGCCACATTGATTTTGCAAAGTTCAAGGTCAACACTTACTTTAATACGACCAAAGACAGAGGCGAAATTATAACAGTCAGAGGGAGAATTACATCCTTGGTCGGAAAAGGTCACGGAAACATCTATGCAAACGTTATTACGCCTGACAAAGAGATTTGGCAGACACACATCGACTCGCTCGATCCGACGTCTTTGGCACAGATTGCCAGACACCTTTCAGAATTGTGTGGGGATTGATTTCTCCATACAATACAATATTTATTGTTAAACTTTAAAAATCAAAGATTATGGAAGTAAAGAATTTGTTCGTGAATTTCGAGAATGGCGAGAATTGTCTGGTTTATACCTACGATTTGACGGAAGACGAAGTAAAAAAGTATGCCGAGAAGGTGACTGGCATAAATGTTATTGAAGTGTATCACGTTTCTCAGAATGATTTGCAGTACTATTGCATTGACGGTCGGTGCTGGTTCGATACACCTGAGAAAGTCGCTAAAGTGCGCGAAAAAATTGCTGCGTAGGAGTCTGGGGATCAGTTTCCCCCACTCTACTATGTTTCACTAAAATTATGAGATTATGAACATTAAACTAATTGCAATTTATTCAGCAAGTGATGAATTTTGGGAGCAACTTGCAGACGAATACCAGAATTTTGATTTGGATTCATTTGTTGCCCGTGTAAAGGTTCTGTGTCCTCAGATTATCCGTGAAGATGAAGCGGATGAAATCGAGGGAGAGATTCAGAACGAGAATGATCGTTATATCCTGACGTGGGAAGATAGTATGGATGAAGTTGTTAGAATCTACGAAAAGTGACATTATCTGCCTAATGTAGCCGTTTGGAGAAATCCGAATGGTTGCGCAAGTAATTTATGTTTCACCTTTTAAAAATTAAGATTATGGAAGAAATTAAGTATTACGATGACTATTGCTCAGTTAGGGCATTCACATCGTTTTGTGAGAAAGTTTACATCGACTGCGGTAATGTTATGCGTGCTGCGTATCTGATGAGAGTTGAGTATCTTCTCGCTAAGAATAATAACGAAGAAAAGCCAAAGGCAAAGATGTATTTCAATGCCGCTGGTCTTGGTGAGTACGCGGTAAACAATACTCGCTGCGTTTGTTCGTCTCCTGAGAGCGTAGGAATCCATTCTAAGGTAAACGCTTTCAAGTCTGGAGAAAAAGTTCTCAAATGGAAGCATTTCTATGTAAGAGATTTGCTTTCCTCTGCGTTTGATGGTGTTGTAGAAGTCTGCGATGTAAAATGCAGATATTCACCAAATTACCACTGCGTTTACAGGTGGAAGTGGAACGGAATTAAGCCTGAGAAAGTCTATTTGGATTTTAGTAAGATTATTCTGACGGAAGATGGATGGACTACTGATGCTGTCATTCCCGAAAACACTTTCCCTACTGCCGACGAGTGCAAGGATGCGAATAAAGTGTCAGTCATCGAGTTTGATGACTAATTTCCCTGCATCATCTGCGAGAAATCGCGGATGGTGCGCAATGTTTTACTTAAAATCAAGATTATGGACAGACTAAAAGAAATTATTAAAGAGTTGGAAGACCTTGGAGAAGATAGGTATTACAACAAAGAAGAGTTAAAGCAACTTGAAGAGTTCTTTGGAAAGAAGATTGATTTTGCATATCCTGGATGGGTTGCTTTCATTGACAAGAAAGGCGGTCACGAATACGAGGGCTATTTTACAACGAAAGAAGAAGACTTTATGATTTATCTCTGCAAAAAGAGAATTCAAAGTTTGAAAGACCTTGCTAATCGCATAGATGCTTGTTCTACCGATGAGGAAGTAATGGAAATATGCGCAAAGATTATGATGGACTTTGCTTTGAGTTGGAAAGACGTTGATGCACGGACAAATGACTCTGAAAGAACAAAACGAATTCTTACATCAATAAAAAGCATTGAAGTCAAGCAAGGCAGATTGGCTTACGAGGGAAAGGGAAAATGTTATAGTGCCATTGTTCTTGACCCGTATCATGGTAGCGTTGTTGTTAGAAGAAAAGACAACGGAAAGTACAATTTTTCCGATAGAGTTCCTTTGTGCGGAGACAGGTGTGGAGAATATGATTCCATGCACCTCAAAGGTCGTTTGATTGAATTTATGAGATTTATATCCTAACTAATCGCTTTCGGGAGTGGAAACATTCCTGATTGCACTATTAACCCTTAAAACAAAATGATTATGGAAACAATTAAGATTTCACAAGAAAGCCTTGACGCTTTCAAAAAAGAAAAGGAACTGATTCCTGCACCGATTGACAACAAAAATGTGGTGCAAGATTGGATTGAAGAGATTTTCGACTATCAGACTTGCATCTGGGGCGAAAAGAAAAGCGCGATTGGTTATGTTCACGGACAGCCAGTGATTGCTGCATGGTATAAAAATATTCTGTTATGGAAGTTTACCGAAGAAAAAGAAATTGAAAACTCTGACCATTTAGCAGAGCTGCGTAATAGACTGAATAATGCGCACGATCCTAACGGAAACTTAATTGAGGAGTTCAAAGTCATCGGAAACATTCTGATGCAGAAATTCTATTGGAAAGACGAAGAGTAACGTTTGCGGGTGCTTAACTGCGCCCACAAATACAAATGTTTCACTTAAAAGCTCAAAGTATGACAATCGGTTACTATTACAAAGAGTACGAAATTAACGGCACTACTTATTACATCAGTCAGTATGCTGAAAAGCCACATTTCGTTAAGCTATGGGAATACGGCTACGTCTATCCGAAGTTCAATGTTGCAATCAGTCGTGGCTTGCGCTCACGTCCAAATTTAAAAAGACTTAGTTTGTGAGGCTTAACGGCTCTCACATTCACAAGTTATTAACCCTAAAAAATAGAATTATGGCACATTTATGGAATGAAACTGATTATTGCAATCGAATTACAGATGCAATAAACGAGAATTTCCGAAAAGAAAACAACGGATATGATTCTGACGTTTTCGTTGACGAAGTTATTGAAGACGGAGTTATTGCTCTGAATTGGCACGTTTATCTCGACTGCTACGTTAAGACTGACTATGTTTGCAAAGTCGCTGCGTTTGTGTTCGAGAAATTCCCTGATGTAAAAACAATTATGTCACCTTGCAAAGATTTTGAAAGGAATTGATTATGGACGTATTACAATTATCAAGAGAGCAAATTGTCGAGTTGAAAGGTAACTACCTGATGCAACTTGCAGACGAGGGAACTTTTGCAGAAGTTCTTGGAGCTGATTATGATGCACCATCCTACTGGGATATGGCTAACGCTGATGAGATTGTTCCTGACGATGTGATTTTCAAGAACTACGATGGTGTTAATTTCGTCAATGACGATTTCTTTTGCACTGCTAACTAACACTATGGGCAAAGCGGATTAGATTTCGCTATGCCTGCTATATGTCTAACCCTTTAAAATAATGAGATTATGAGAAAAGAATTTTTGACAGTCATCATGTTCGTAAAGTTTGGGTATAACTTTAACGATTTGTCATTCATTGACTACATCTGCGAGAAATGCAACAAAAAGTATCTGAAAAGCCATTTGGTTGGCAAGTGGAATTCTATTTACGAATATTACGGAAGCCATGCTGTAATGAATCGCTTTATGGTAGAACTTGACGAAGATTTGCAGGAGGCATTGGTTGACTATGCTATCAACGTTTACTCTCCAGAGGGTATGAAAACAAAGTACGAAGAATACAAGTCACTCTGAAAAGTATAGCACAGACTAAACTCTGTGCTATACACAAATTTATGTTTCACTTTAAACTCAATGGATTATGAAAACAAAGTACGAAAACGGATTACTCACATTTACTGAGGATTCCGAGAGCGAAAAGGTTTTTAGTGTCAATGGTACGAAGTATGGCGACGGAGATAGATTTGTTCGCCTTATGACTGAAAAGGAGTTGAAGGAAGAAATTCCTAACGATTCCAATTGGAGTATGCCATTCGACAAAATGGAAGTAGGAGATACATCTACCTATGGCTACTGGTTCTATGACAAAGCAAATGTTATTGTTCGTGTTGCTTGACTACTGAGGAATAGCGGATTAGTTTCCGCTTTCCTGCAATTAATGTTTCACTTAAAACTATTAGATTATGAAGTACATTGAAGTAGAAACCGTTCCTAAAAACGGAGAAACAAACGACTGCCACTACTGCTGCTTTGCTCTCAGCTGTATCAATCCTTGTAGGTTGCCGAATGGTAAACACTACGAGAAAGCCTAATTGGGTTGAGCGCATTAACGTGCGCTCCATTCACTATTGTTTCACTAAAATTATTACAATTATGAAAAAGATTTCATTAGAAGAGTTTACTGAGAGAATTATCAATCTCAAAGATGAAGAGAGTTTTGAAATGAAGTGCAAAGGCTCTGGAGGTGGTGTTCATACAATTTGGTTTGAAAAGCGAATGTATAAGGCATTTGGAACTGGTGCATATTTCTATATCGTTTACTCTTATCCATTCACGCGTGACGCAGGCTTTATACAGGAAGACAGCGAAACTGGATGGGAAGAAAACATCGAAGAAGTTTGGAACGACATTACAGATTGTTGCGGACTAATTCCTTTCGAGGAATAATGCTTGTTTAGCGCGGACTAAACTCTGCGCTATTCACAAATATTGTTTCACTTAAAATTATAGATTATGGAAAAACTATTAGACACAATTCAGACAGCAACAAACATTCTCACAGAAGATTTGCTTGCTTATGTCAAAGAGCACGGAGAAAATTATTCCGACAATGCTGACTATTGGTACAACGAGTTTGGCATCGAAGCAGAAGACGGCAACAAAGTAACCAAGGTTCTTGATTTCTTCGGGAACGATGGCTGCGAATCAATCACTCAGCGTAACACAAACCCTGACATTGACGTTGACTCTTGCGACACATTCGATGGATTGCTTGAGATTACTGATGATGAGTTTACGCACAATGCTTATCTCCAACTCTACATTGAAGTTAGCGAAGATGGTGGAGAGGTTTTGAAGTATTATTGCTTATATAATGAGGGGATTTGTCACTCTGAGTCAATTTCTGAACCCGACCACGGGTATGTGAAGAATCTCAATCTTTCTGACATTGAAAACATTATCTATGTAATCCACAAAACTTTCAAGGATTAAATTATTCCTGGCAGCGATTAATTTTGCTGCCAGACACTTAGTATTAACTTTTATTATTTGCTTATGGCTACAAAAGTATGCACACAATGCGGAAAAGAGATTCATGGCGAACACATCGAGTTTGACGGCACTGACTGTTTCTGCGATGAAGATTGCGCCACTGAGTTCTTTAAAGGTGACAGAGGCTGCGTTGAGATTATGCTTGACGATGGCGAGCGTTTAACGTGGGAGGATTAGTTTCCTCTCACGTTCCATTTATTAACCCTTTAAAAATTCAAGATTATGGTTACATTAGAAGAGATTTTGCAGAAGTATTTTGACTGCGAAAAACCATTCCACAAAAAGAGTGGACGGCTCACGAAGTCTGGAGCGATTGCTCACGAAAAGCTTATTCAGCTGATTAAGGACATGGAAGATCTGGGTGTTTATGCTGACGGTCGGCTGACTATCTGCCAACTTGACGAGATTGCCAACGATGGAATTTCTTACAAGCAGGAAATGTGTAACGACCTGATGCGTTTCGTAACGTCTGGCTCTGAGGAATATGTGCTTGACAAGCCCATTCGCGTTGAGTGGAATGGTAGAAAATACAACTTAAAGTATTTCACTCAGGATATAGACTATTGTGACATCTTTATGACTGAAAATCCTTGGCAAGAAGACGCTGACGAAGACATTATTGATTTTACCAATCTCTCTGACGAATATGCTAAGAAAGTATTCGAGGCTATTCTTTCTCAAGAAATCGAAAACGGCTGGGAATGGATGGAGCACGCCCGTGAGGTACTGAAAAAGAAATATCCTGACGATGAGCTTGACGAAGCAATTGATGCTTTCGTCTGCGAGAACTGGCAGAACATGGGTACTGACGCATGGAACGTTGAGAACTTTGCAGACTCTCTGTAATCGGACTAAGCGGATTAGCTTCCGCTTTCTCCACCATTATGTTTCACTTAAAAATTAAAGATTATGGTTTACACAGACATTGGAAGACTTAAAGTCGAAAAAAGAAATGAGTATTTTAACGAACTCATAGAAACAAAACGCATTGGTATTCCTTTTTGCCAGTTAGGAGAATTTCTTCTTTATTGTTATTGGAAAGGAATTAAGCCGAAATTGGCTCATTATTCAATAATATCAGAAGTACAATGGCTAACGATAGATTAGTTATTTAACCGTGTAATGAAACAACTTTCGTTGCACGGACTATTTATCATTAATCACTTAAAAGTCAAGATTATGAACGAAAAAGCAAAGAATTTATTAGCATGGCTGGCTACAATTATAGGTGTAGTCATGATTATTGTTAGCGTTGTTGGAATTGTCAATTTGGTAATTGACACTATATTAACATCTAAATAGAAATGGTTATGAAGAAAGTATCTATGTGGTTTGTTGTCAGCGACGAGGTTGCTGATAGCATTAAAAACGAATTAGCATGGGGCGCAAACGGGAATGCCGCTGCAATCCTGAACGCTAATTGTGAAGAAAGCGATTACGAAATTGAAGACTACAAACAACAATGAAAGAGTTTATATTTGACGAATACGAACACTGCATAAACCCAAACAGGCTTGAGTTAGGAAACAAAAATTTCTATTTAGAAATCCAGACTTCCTGTAAAGATGGCAAATGGTTAAGTGGACACAAATATTGGACTCGCGGACATAAAGATGACTGGCCGTGTTCTCTAAATACTAACGTGTATGATAGTGAACATACGGCTATTCATAACGAAACTAAGTTTCTTATTAAATCTCTCAAAGAAATAAACGAAAGATTCCAAGAATACTCTCGTGATTTTGAAGTTCCTGAATTTATATTCAGTGAGCTGAAAGAACTGGAAATAAAATCTAAGAATCCTCAGTTAAAACTATTCTAAAACTTACAGATATGAAAAGAACGAAAGAACAATGTGGTGGTGTGCTATATGCACATCCTCACGACGGTGTGACCGACATCTACAGAGACATGGAAATGAAGAAATTCCGCTGCCGTGACCCTTGGATGCAGTATCGTAAAAGTAAAGCAAGGATATTTGATGATTTTTGGTTTTGGGTAGAAATAGTAAAGTAGCCAACTATGCAGGGCTGAAAGGCTCTGCATCGTACCATTATTAACCCCTAAAATTCAGATTATGGCAAACATTAATGAAATCCAAAGACGGTTTCTTGAAGATGCAAGCATCTACGGAAACTACGATGAGATTGCTACACCGTCTGGGAAAAGGATTCGAGGCTACTACATCCTGACTGAATCGGGTGCAGTTACACCGAGTCACAATCCGCTGAACGGATTCCGCAAGTCTGACGGCTTTCCAATGGACGCTAACGGACAATCGGTAAACGATCGTGACTACGAGCGTGACACAGATGCACAGCGTATCACTCGTGATATTGCAGCGCATTACGATTCACGAGCTTTGCAGTCGCCCGTTATCGTTTCAAAGGACGGTGTAGTGCTTTCTGGAAATGGCAGGACAATGGCAGGTATTCTTGCAGCCCGTGACAATACGGACAAAGAGTATATTGACTATCTTACAAAGTTCTGCCATAAGTACGGATTTAAACCCACCGATTTCGATGGGTTTAGAAATCCACGTCTGGTATTCAAGGTAAGTGACGATTATCCGTACACTGCTGATACATTTGCAATGTTTAATGCACAGGACATCAAGTCGCAATCAAAGACAGAGCAAGCGGTAAAACTTGGAAAGATAGTCGATGACGCTACGTTTGCAAGGATTATCCGTAATATCAACACGTTTGATACCATCGGAGATTTCTACGGCAACGTCAAGGCATCCACTGAGGCTATCAACGAATTGCTTTCCGCTGGTGTTATCTCTCAGATGCAATATCCCGAAATGTTTGACGGAGATTCTATTTCCAGTCAAGCAAAGGATATTCTTGAGAACGTGCTTATCGGTAAGGCTTTCAGCAAGAATCCTGATGCAGTACGACAAATCACCTCTTTCAAGGGTGTGCGTCGCAATGTTATCACGGCTCTGGCAGAGATTAGCAATAACATCGCGCTCAATGACTATTCATTGGAAAAGGAAACGGCTGACGCTATCGCTCTTTGCTATCAAGCAAGAAGCAACGGAAACATCGGACACGGAGAGATTGTTAGCGGATTTGCAAGGCAGACAACAATGTTCTCTGATAGTGCAACAGTTGCTGACCACGCTAATCCAGTTGTTATGTTTCTTGCTGACCTGCTGAATCATTCGCAGGTTACTCGTCTAAAGAAAGTCTTTGCACTCTATAACAACGAGGCAAAGGATGCTGCAAGCGGACAGGTCGATATGTTCAGTGGCGGTGTAAAGTCTAAGGCTGAAATACTCTCTGATGTAAAGCAAGTCTTTGCAACGGCTACACAGAGTCAGTTAGACCAACGGCTCAGTAATGCAGTGTTTGAACGACGTATTGACGCGGTGACTGAGATTTTTTCTGAATCGGTTGTTGCTGATGACTCTCCTACTCTGCCTCATGGTGTAGAGATTGGAAAGCTATGCAGCGTCATTCTTCCATCGCATGAAATCGTAACGGCAAAGCTGGAGCTTATTGAGGGAGAAATGGCAGGTGTACGTCTAAGCGGATATAGACGTATCAAAGTTCATGTTTCCTCACTCATGGCTCTGCTGAAAGACGTTGCGTAACATCTATGACCATTTCGTTATAATCAACGGAATGGTTACAATTTATTAACCCCTAAAAATTATTGATTATGTATTACGTTCTATCATTCAGAAACAATTTCGGAGAAAAACGCTATTTCAACAGGTTTGCAATGGGCAGCGACGAAGATTGGTACGACTGCGACTCTCTGGTATCAGCCCATAAATTCAAAACAGACAACGAAGCAGAAAAAATGGGCAAAAAGCTCAATGCTATTGTCGAAGAAAATAAATGGTACGGAAAATATCAAGTTGAGTTTGTTGCATAATCTCTTTGGTACGTCTGGCCTAACCGTCGGACGTATCGCAAATTGTTTAACCCTAAAATTATTGATTATGAGTAAATTTGACGAAGAAGTACAGGTTTTCTATGACCGATTCGATAAGGCATACGAAAACAATGACATCAAGGAACTTGGTTTCTTCTCTCAGTTCTGTATCGAAAAAGACATCCGTAAATGGACGAATGCTCACTTGAGAAGACAGATATGTGAGAATGCGCGTAACAACGTGTTATGGCGCAATGCAGGCTACGATGGTGTTGCGCTCAACGATGTTGGCTGGCATGAATGGATATTCCCTGATTGCGAGGAAAAACAGGAATGCGTCATTCTTGGTAAGACTATCAATCGAGGTTGCTGTAATATGAAAGAAGATAATGCTATCGGTATCATGCAAATCCCTAATGGTAAATGGATTGCAGAGGCTGGATGGATTGCTTTGAGCATCGGTACTGACAAGATGCGTCTTGGCATTCATCACAAGCACTACGACACACGTACTGAGGCATGGAATGCAGCACTCAAAGAGTTTATAGAAAGGTGGAAATCTCACAATAAAGACGTGAAGAAAGACGATGAAGCAGTTGCAAAGGCAAAGTCGCTAATCATCATGGACGAACACTACTTTGAGAATACATCCGCTAAAAAAGGCGAGGTCATACAATTAAGTCTATTTGATTTTTAAACAATACAACTATGGCGAAGTACATTATCAAAAACAACCTGCCTAACAATCTCATTGCGCCTACAAGTGCTATGAATAGAAAAGAGGCAGCAAGACATTTCATGGGGCTTGTATATCATCTAAACATCAACAACTATAACACAAAAATGGTTTTCAGGAACCATAAAGGCAAAGACCTTCGCGGAACTATTCAAGTCGAAATCGACGGATTCTATTATTACGTGGAATTATACAAGGAATTGTAAAGATTCCCGAAAATCTTCACCCTTGGGAGAAATCTCTTGGGTGAAACTCATTGAGATTTATAATTTAATGTTTAACTTTGCAAACAAATTATAGCTTATGACACATGAAGAAATCAAGAAGATTCCAGAACTGCAAATCAATGTCACGCCAGCCATTGAGGACGCTTTCTATTTCCTGCAAGGAGTTGAAAAGCGTGAAGATGACATAACAGAGGCTCAGGCAAATGCAGGAAAGCGACTGGAGAAATATTCAAGAGAAGAGCGTATGGAAGCCGTTCAATGTGCTTACAAGATGCTTGATAATATTGATAAGTACGGCATACCATGTGCCGCGTGGACATAATTTCACCTTTAGCCTCTGTTAGGCGAAAGCATGATAGAGGTACGAACCCGTGAGGGCTTTTCATAATTCAAATTTTAAGGTGAAACAGAGGGTAGCGGAAGAAATTACGCTGCCCTCGCTTGTAAAATAACGACGAAATATTATTCAGACTTATATTTTGTAAAGTATTCCGAAAACTTTTAGTTTAAGATTGATTTTTTTGACTAAAACTAAGTGATTATAAAAAATAATGTATAACTTTGCAGTCAAAGTCGGGCAAGCTGTTTTGCCTTATGTTGAGGGATAGTTCCACTCGACAACTGCTATAAAAGTGGAAACAGATGCAAAACAACATTGAAGCAAACAAGCTGCGTATAGACCAAGTTCTAACGAGCTTTAAGATTGGGCATGATGATATTGAAGTCATCACTGGCCCTGCTGTCACGCTCTATGAATTCAAGTCTCATGTAGGTGTGAGAGCGTCAAAGATTCGCAATCTCAAGGATGAGTTCTCTATGGCATTAGGCATCCCAAGTGTCCGCGTCATCGCTCCTACTGAGCGTGGTACGGTAGGCATTGAAGTGCCAAATACTGAGCGCGAGAGCATACCGATGATGGAAATGCTCTATTCAGACGAATACATGAACACTCAGATGGAACTGCCTTTGGTTATGGGGAAAAAAGTGGACGGCTCTGTATTCATGGCTGATTTGGCTACAATGCCTCACTTGCTCGTTGCTGGTGCTACTGGCATGGGTAAGTCGGTAGGCTTGAACGTCATCATCAGTTCCCTGCTAAACAAGCTGACTCCAGACAAATTGAAACTGGTGCTTATTGATCCCAAACAGGTTGAGCTTTCCATCTACGACACGATTGCAAAGCCGTATATCGCTCATCTGCCAGGAATGCCTGCAATATCCACTACTCCAGAGGATGCACAACTGACATTAGAGGCTGTAATCAGACTTATGGAGAGCCGTTATACTCTCTTAAAAGATGCTGGTGTACGAAACATACAGGACTACAACGGACTCAGCGGACATGAAGCACTGCCATACTACGTTGTTATTATTGATGAGTATGGCGACCTTATTCTGCAAGGCAATAAGGAAATGGAGAATGCTATCTGCCGTATCGCTCAGAAAGCTCGTGCCGTTGGCATCCACATGATTATATCTACTCAGCGTCCAGATACGAAGATTGTCACTGGTAACATCAAGGCAAACTTTCCGACTCGTATTGCTTTCCGTACCACGACTGGTACTGATAGTCGCGTTATCTTAGACAGAATCGGTGCTGAACGTCTGACTGGCAAAGGCGATATGCTCTTCTTCTCTGGTGCAGACACCATCCGCGTGCAGTGTGCATATATCAGTACAGATGAAGTGAACGAGGCTTGCAGCGAAATGGCAGAGGAATGGAAAGACTATGAGCAGACCTATCTTCCAGAAGCACCAAAGCCGATTGAGCCTCAAAGAATAGTTGTGCCAAACAGAATATTGTATGGTGCTTGCTCTACTAAAGAATTTCTTGATTTCTTCTTATAATAGAAACATACGCATAATCTGCGTAATTTTAGGGTTAATTTCGGGAGTCGTGGCCAACGCTGCGGCTCTCTTCAATTTTATGTACAACTTTATAAAATAGGCTTAATATGGAAACAAAAGATTTTGAAAAATTATTCATTGAGCAGAATCCTGACTATGCTTTTCTGCTTACACGATTACGTGAAGCACTCAATGTGCGTAAGGTCAACTACAGCGACATCACAACTATCAATCTCACTACGTTCAAAAATTATCTCAAATCCTACATCAAGCGAGATGGGAAGCCGATTGCTGCATCATCTGTAAAGAACTATATGGCAGTCATGGGTGCTTTCGTGAACTCTCTTGCTGCGGACGGACTCATTCAGCCAGTCAATATGAAGAAGGTAGGGCACATCAAAGTACCACCATCAGAAAATGTCTACTGTACTGAGGAAGAGATAGCTCGTATCGACGCATACTATGACCGTCTTTTGATGAAACCTAATCATCAGGCAGAAAAAGACGTGCTAACGCTATTCCTTATAGAGAGCGTAACAGGAGCGCGTCAGTCTGATTGTGCCGTAATGACAGAGCAGAATATCCAGAACGGGCAATTGTCTTATATCTCGCAGAAGACCAAACAGAAGAGCGTCATGCCCGTACACTCAAAGCTACAGAAGTATCTCAAGCATACTCCGAAGCGTAAGTATTCACGCGCAACTATCTCAAACGTGATCAAACGTGTTGCAGAGAAATGCGGAATCACTGATATCATTACTATTCAGTATCGTGGAGAGCGTCGTACAGGGCGTAAATGCGACTTTCTAAGTAGCCACTCTGGAAGGCGTTCATTTGCGACACAGCTTTCACAACGTGGAGCACCTATCACTGAAATCTGCCAGTTTATGAACCATCATCAGAATATAAACATGACAATGCGTTATATAATGCCAGACTATAACAATGTTTCCACAATGGCATCATCGTTCTTTCGTGGATAATATCTTAAATAACACTAAATGATTATATGCTTATAGTTGAAATCAAAAAATAATTCATATCTTTGCATCGTTCAAAATCTAACAGGGCGTAGAATGTCGCCCACCAAAGGCGGCTATTTTTATGCCACCATATAGACATATTATCTATTGCAGCACCGCGTCGGGTCACTGGATAACACCCCGAAGGCTTCCTGTTAGAGCCTGAACAGCGCGTAGTGCTGCATATTTTTTGTTCAAATTATAACAGTTATGGTAAACCTAAAAAAGACCCTGCAACAGCAGGAAAGAATTAACGAGGCCGTTTGCCGATATGCTTGGGCAGATTAATGGCCAAAGGGATGAATAATCTTGTCAAGGAGTGTCTTCACCAAAACGCAGTCACTCCACTATTTATAACTTAATACATATAACTATGGATAGAATAGAAGATTTTGAAGTCAATTCTCAACGTTGGCTATCACTGGAGGATTTTGAAGGTGAGGTTTGGAAAGATATTCCAGAGTATGTTGGACTTTACAAAGCATCAAATTATGGTCGTGTCAAATCTCTCGACAATGTTTTTCTCGTTAAAAACAGATGGGGAGGAATGACTGCAAGAAGAAAAAAAAGGTTTAATACTAAAAGCAATACTAAACATTAGTGGGTATTATACAGTTGGTTTGCATAAGTACGGAATTGCAAACATCCATTTTGTTCACAAAATAGTGGCACGTACTTTTTTGCCAAATCCACAAAATAAACAAGAAGTTGATCACATCAACACAATTAAGCACGACAACAAAGTTAGAAATTTACGATGGGTAACAAAATCAGAAAATATGCTCAACCCAATTACACTTTGGAATAATAAAATAAGCCAAGGAGAACCTGTTATCGTTTTGAATTGTTGGGGAGAATATGTTGGAGAATACATCGGCGCAAAAGAAGCTGCACGGGAAATGGGAATATCAGATTCTGTCGTGTTTGATACTATTAAAGGAAACAGAGAAGCAAGAACTACTTATGGATATTACATCCTTTACAAAAAAGATTACGACCCTCAAAAAGATTATATGGTTGTCTACAAAAAGAACGTAAGAAAATACAAATACATACCAAACGAAAAGATTGTATTACAATTTAGAGATGGTATCTTACATGATGTGTTTTGTAGTGCATACGATGCAGCAGAATATTATAATGCTCATTATTCAAGCATAAAGCAAAGAATAAAAAAATGCAATACTGGAGATATATCTGTTATGAATAGAGACTATACCAAAATATTCGACGAATTGCATTATCTTATTGATGTATCTAAAGACATTCAAGATGCAGCACTTAAAATGTTTAGAGAAAAATACCCTGTTCCATAATGTGATATTAACAAAGAAAAGGAGCGAGGTCAGAAATGGCCTCACTCCTACGTTAATTATAAAAATAAGTTTAATTAATGTGCTCTGCCTCTCGGCATCGCTTTCCGCTTCCCAGCGATTTCTTTGGTTTAGCCGTTACTAAACCGTATTTTTCTTCAATTAAAGTCCGCTTTTTGTAGTTTTCCTTCAAAAATCGGCAGTTAATCCACAAATAACTCTAATTGGCGTTTATCTTTCTTTTCTATTGTCTTACCGTAATCCTCAAAGCGCGGACAACTGCCAAAGACATAGCGGTTATTACACCAACGCTGCATATCTCTTATAGTCTGAGAGGCATGAGGCTTGTCGTACACCATCACATAAGCCCAATAGCCCATGTCGCGCAAGGTGTAGATACGTTCCAAGTCTTGCTCTATCGTCGTACTATGATTTACTAACACATAGACTATCGCGTTATGCTGGTTTGGCATAGCCGTACATGTGCTTGCAAACATTTCCAGCTTAGGAAGGATTATCTTCTTGTCTTCGTACCTATCCCAAGCAAAATGAATCTCCTTTATGTGAAGTTTTCCGATGGCTTCACATTTCTCCTTGGTCAGCATACGGCAGTCAAAACCTTGGTTTACGTCTATCAATGCTTTACTATCCTCCAACTGACCAAGCAAATCCCTCCAATCCTTGCAGGCAAGAATATTCGGATCGCACAGTACAATATTCTTTTGCCCCCCCCAGAATTCAGACAAGTCAGCAACCTTAACGCTGCACTGACCTTCTTTCTTTGCCACAATGCAGAAATCACAACCGCGAGGACAACCGCGAGTGAGAAAACCATAAGCTGTATCTTTTATACCATACAAGTCGTAATCTGGATAGATATGCTCTATCTCATACGGCAGAGGCTCGTCGTCCTTCTTGCAATAGTGCTCACCGCCTGCGCCGTGAATGGCATATCCAGTACCACCACGCACAACCTTGTCGGCATTTATAGGATATAAGTAGTCTGCTGTATTGGCAAACACCTTTGACTTATATACCACGTCGTAGTGCGTAAACGGGTTATACCACTCCACATCATCCCCTTGTCTCTTGTGCCAGGCACTAATCTTCATGAGAGGTAATGAAGGAAAATTGTGTGAATCAACTGCCAATAAACCTACCTTCATAATGTATTAAAGTACGTCATCATACCTTCTGGTGCATCCCTAAACCCAAACTTAGTGAGTATATCGGTCATTCTCTTGCTTACAGGGCAAACAGCCATGTGATAGCCTAAATTACGGGAATGAACCAAAAGCCTTAAAAGATACTTTTTATGCTCTTCCCTGCTCATCAGCATGGAAAGCCACAAAACACCGTTTTTCAACCACAGATAACTACCATCAAGAAATCGCTCGGATGTAAACCCTATCTTCATTCCTAATTCAGAGTCAGGCAGTATCAGACCGTTATCAATGTCCTGTTGTGTATAACTGATTTTCATATCATTAATCATTTAAGTCTATCTCTGGCAATATACCGTCAACCTTACCAGTAAGCCAACGCTTGGAAGTGAACACATTACCTACCCTGTATCGCCTTTGATATATCGTAGCCAAACGTGAGCATCCCTTCGGATTTCTTTTCTGCAGCTCCTTATACGCCAGAGCTGCATAGAAGAAATCGCAATCCTTTTCAAATCCAAACAAATGAATGGCACTATCCACATCCTGCAACTTGACATAATCAGGAAAGAACGTATTCAGCAAAGCCTTGACATCTTCTGTCAAAGGACATTTCAACCTGTGATAGTGAATTATCCATAAACCGATTCCTATGCCGTCAGAAGTGCCAAGAACAAGCCGTAGCATATATGCTTTGTCAATATATATAGTATCACTGAATGTTTGCTTCATGATAATGTTTACTGCAGACTGTCTGTTAGCCCAATTATCATATATCGTGTTAAAGTATTCGGCAATTCGTCTGTTCAGGACACCACCAGTCCATCTAAACTGAACATTTCCTATACTGAGAGGAACAAATGCCCTTGTCGAGAACCACATGAAAGGACTGTCGCCCATCAGATGTCTAAAAGCTTCCACTCGTTCCAACACCTTCTCGTCATCCTTGATGAGCATCGAGGCAAACGCTGCTATCTCCTTATCTAAATCGTCTTGGTAGTAAGACGGCAGGAGCCAGCAAGCCATTACGGGGAAACTGCCTTTATCCTTATATTGCTTAGTCAGCTCATGCAGCCATGGACGGAAGTATTTGGTAAACTCCGTAAAGAAATCACTAATGACCACTTTCCGTACCTCACGCTTCTGTTCTCTTAGCTTCCTGCGTTCCTGCTTCTCTTTCTCGTTCATGCTCTTTTCCTCCCTACATAAAGCCATCCTCTTACATGAATAGCAGGATAGCGGCTTTCCTTGTCAACCTCGATATTTACAAGATTATTTTCCTCAATAGTCTTCTCAATCCCTTTCACACAATTACGCTTCGCATTTTCAATAATAAAGTTAAGATTAAGATGTGAGGGTAATAAGTGTGCAGGGAAACCTTGAGCCATAAGTCTTTTTGACTCACACTCGCTATTCATCACTTCCCATTCAGGTATCTCTATATTGCTTTCCAATCTTACATTGTCAGATGTGGTAACTGAAATATTCGGCCTTCTATATACCTTTAACTGTTTAAGTTCTTCTTTCAATTCCCTAACGGATTTCAACGCAGTACGATAGCGTTTGGGATAAAAGCACTTGTCACGATTGCAATAGTCAATTGGATAGTAGTAGTCAGCAACTTTTGCCAACTTCAATCCCAGCAACTTCTTCCACAGCGGCTTTACATCCGGCCCATCCATTATGCAGGCCATCATATACAACAATGCGCAAAAAACATACGCAATACCAACACCTTCCATATTCTACTCTTTTTTATCCTTTTCAAAACGCCATTCTTTGATTGCATCAGCAAGTTCGTTACCGTCTGGGCAGAACCTTCGAAGCATAGACATAACAAGACCTGCGCTCATACCGCTATGTCCTTGTGTCTGGAATAAATCATAAGCTTTTTCAATACGTGCGGCATAGACAATGTTAAGGTCACGCATAATGCGACAAAGGTCGAGCGTACAATCAAGATCCATGCCATGATACAAGTCATAAAGCCGGATGGGTACAATCTTATCCCAATACACCAACTCACTTTCAAGTATGAGTCCACGAGCCTTTTTACGATATTCCTCCGTCAGCTGAGGTATCTTTGCCTTAAACTCCGCTTCTCTGCGCTCATATTCTTCACGCCACTGACGTTCGTGTTCTATTTGTTCTGCTTTTGTCATGCCAAGAATGCGAAGATATGCTTCGTCGATAGTGTCCGTTGACAAAAGATACTTGTCGTTAAACTCCATTCGGCACACTTCTCCAAACTCTTTAGCTTTTTCTTTTAGCCCATTCAAGCAACTGTCAATGTTGCCACCCCAAATTTCAACTTCTCTCATTTCTCGTCCTCCCCTAATTCTTCCTTTATTTTCTCTATGTCAATGCTTTTGGAGTATGAATGTTTCCACATACCGTTTCTTTCTAACATCGTAACGACATGGCAAATACCATCCAATATAGAACTGCCGCTGACAGCACATTCATTGCATATCCATTCAGAGATACTATTATTTATTAAACCATCCCTTGTCGGACAGTCCTCACGGATAATGACATATACATCTTCATCTTCTGATTCTTTTAGGTATTCGTCCGCAGTATAACCATTAAGATAATCATCATACAAGACAGGCAGCACGACAAGATTCCCCTCATCGGTCTCTATAGAAACCATAAACTCATGCTCACTTATATATTTCGCATAATCGCAGTCATAGGCTTTTCTTATGACAACATTTCTCTCCCTGTATATGTTTACATACCTTGCCATATATTAGTCCTCCTTCTCGATTATAAAGTCACACTTCTCACAGGCCCAATCGCTATTGTCTCTAAGGAGTTCATCGCCAACCTCATGCTCAATGTTACGCAGGCAGATGTTCCTTGCATTACAAAATCGGTTAGTGCATTTATTATACGGCTTGCGCTCAACCTCTTTGATATACTCAGGCGCACAGTACCTCTGCCAACCGATATAGTATTTGCCATCATATAGGTAAGCATCTTCGACTATCTGAGCCTTCTTTCGACCATCCTTCACCGTAACCCTGTACTGGTTTGCAGGATTATATCTTGCAAGCATCTGCATGAAATACTCGTGTGGAGTCTTGTCAACAAACTCACCTTCAAAGTGCCAGGACAAGTCGCGCTTTACATAGGCATAGATGAACTCACGTTCTGCTTCGTTCAACTGAGGCCATACATCGTTGACCATCATGTCGTAGATATCCCAACGAAGGTGTGACTTGCCTATAGCTCCCTCGCAGAGCCACATCAGCCTAAATTTGTCTAAAGTTAATATCGCTGCCATAATTACATAGTTTATTATCTATCAAACCTTACAAACTTATCAGGATTCTCCTTAAAAGCCTTAATCAAGTCCTCTGCCTCTTCTTTGGTAAATACAGTTGCTCCGTTTATAGTGACATAATTAATAATAACCTCATCTGATATCTTCCAATAACTTTGTAGCACTAACCGAACATACAATTTTATAAGGCCAAAGAACAGACTTCTATATACATAGTACACGGTGTCCTTTTCAAGTACCTTACCATAAATATTTGTCTTTCTGACAAAACATTTCTTCTTTATCCCAAACTTCATAATTGTATCTTTTTAGTTACGGTAGAATCCTATATGCCTCATCAATATTGTCACAAGCATTTCTTATCTTGTTAAACTCATCTTCGGGAAGATGGTCTGTACGGTACATGATGTCATCAAGCATCGAACGAACAACCCGTATCTGCTCCTTCGTTTTCTCCAAAATAAACTTTTGTCGTGGTGTCATAATTCTAAACAATCAATGGCAAAGGAATCCATCTCTTAGTGTGGAATTCAGAGACTTCATCCAATGCCATCGTTTATTTTTTACATTGCCTACACAGGAATTCCACTAACTGTGTGTCTGTTCTGGGTGCAAAGATAAACACTATTTTCCGTATTTGCAAGTGCCTAAAAATCAGCGCATTTCAAATGTTTTGCAATGTTTTGTTATCTTTTGCAGACTTTTGTATAAACACACCATTATTTAAACAGAATTTAAATAAGACTTGTTTTTATTTGGTAATCTTTTGTAATCTTTGGTATATATTTGTATGGCAAAAAATTTTTACCACCATTGGAACCATTTTTTTGAAAAACACTTGCAATTCTTGGAGTTTAAGCATAATTTTGCACACGCTTTCAAGTGGTCGTGATAGCAGATAATCGAAAACAAGCGCTCTTCGGAGCACACAATAGAAACCCTGCGGAAGACGACCACCTTTTGCAGGGTTTCGCTTTATTTTTATAGCAAATAGAGATAAAATTTATAATAGTCGGATTTTTACGAAAAAAGAAACAAAGAAAAAGAACCAAAAATAAACAAAGAAAGGAGAGAGATTATATATTAAATATTATTTATATTATAATTTAATTATATAAATTAATAAAAAAGAAAAAATAGAAAAAAGAAAAAAAAGATGGGCGATAAAGATGAACATAAAATGGGTAGTGTAGGCAAGCTGTATGTCAGTATCGCAGGACAGCCTTTTCAGGAACTTAAACATCCTGTAAAATTCAACTTACTTAGTTGTTGTGGCACTCCTTACAATGAAAGATCTAAATTTGACTTTAGTAAAAAATCATTTGAGACATCATTTGATATTGCAAGCAATCCTGAAATTGATAAGTTGATGGAAACGCTTTTTAAGTCAAGTGAAAATGCTATGCAGGAATTTTATGAGAAGATAGAATCTTTCTGCCGTATTTTTGTAGAGGATTTCCTTGGTATAAAGTTTGATGACTTTACAAAAGACCATGCAATCCATCACGGGATGGCTACGGTATGGAATGATGAACAAGACATCTTCTATGGCCTGTTGATGGACGGAAAGCTGTATAGCGTCAGCGGATTGCTTTTCAACCGGACTGAAGATAGCCATATTACACTATATGACATTGCCAATCCATATTGGGCAAACGACAAGATACTTGAGAAACTGAAAGCTTTAAATTTTGAATTTTGATCCTATGGACACAAAACTCACAATCGAGCAGATAGAAAGCCTTCTTGTGGGCTATGCGGACAGTCCTTTCTATATCAGAAAGAATATTGTCGTTCCTAATTGTTCGTGGGGATTTCTCAATCACGAGGCAGACCTTCTTATAATGTCGAAATCCGGTTATCTGACAGAGGTAGAGATAAAGCGTTCCTGGTCGGATTTCAAAGCAGACTTTCAGAAGAACCATACGCATAATGACAAGCATATAGCGCATCTATACTATGCCGTACCTGTAAGCATTGGTGAGAAAGTCTTTAAATGGTTGTATGACGGAGAATATAAAGTAGAAGACAGATGGCTGACGTATTGTAAGTCGAAAGTCAATGGCTATACTGAAAACAACCCAAATAAATGTGGGCTTATCCTTTATGCCGATTGTGATGTTGCGCATCCAAGAGGTAATATAGGCATTAATGTCCCTGCAGCACTCATAGGCAACTACGCATGTAATGACAAAGATACTATTTCCTTACTGCGACTTGGCAACATGCGTATATGGAATCTGAAGAAAAAGCTTGCAGAATATCAGGTTGAATCATATTTATTCAAAAACAAATAAAACTATGGCAAAGATTGTAAGTGTAAACCATACAAGGTATGGTAAGACAGAACTAAACGTTGAGCGTGTGATAGCGGTAGTACCAGAAAAAAATATGCTACTATTTGAAGACGTCTATTGGGTGCTAAGTGAAGAAGACTTTGACAAGGTTTATGAAGAATGGAAAGAATTATAGATATTACAATTTAATTTATTATGGAAAAAATTACTAACAAAGAGAAGCTTGAATCAGTCAAGGACTGGCTGAAAGCAAACGACATCAAGTTCAAGGAGAACCACAAAAACAAAGCTGGTCTGAAAATCGACCTGTGGATTCCTAAGCTGTATATCGCTATACATATCGACGATGACAGCTCTGAGGACTTCTACAATAAGACTTTCAAGTGGTGCAAACCCTTTTTTATACGTGAGGATGAGACGAAGGAATTTGTGCTTGAGAAGATTCAGAACTGCTGCTACGACCAGATGTTGTACCTGCAGAAGAGGTTTGAGATGAATAATAAGAAAAAGTAGTGATTTGTTATGGAGCTGGAATTTATATCAAAATACGGAGAAACTATTGAAGTATGGCCTATTTGCAGATTTCTTCCTTCTGTTGGAGATACTGTTGTGTTGTTTGGTGATGCTAAAAAAAAATTTGTTGTACGCAAACGATTATTTGCTTATCATATTTCAAAAGTTTTTTTAAAAGTTGAATTAGAAAAAAAAGATAATAACAGTAAATTATATCAAGATACGGAGGACTGAATATGACAAAAGGTGAACATCGTTCATTGCATAATATCTTAAATCAAAGGCAAAGAGATACTTTAGGACGTTTTATTTAAATTATGATAATATGGAAGTAAAAGTTAAGAAATTAGTGAAAGAGGCAGTTGTGCCAAAGTATGCAAAACATGGAGATGCTGGGATGGATTTGACAGCTACGAGTAAGTCTATAGACGAAAACGGCTGTGTGGTTTATGGAACAGGATTGGCATTTGAAATACCAGAAGGTTACGTTGGTTTGCTTTTCCCAAGAAGTAGTAATGCAAAGAAAGCTTTGCTCTTAGCTAATTCTGTTGGAGTTGTAGACAGTGGGTATCGCGGCGAGGTTATATTTAAATTCAGGCCAGCAGACAGCAGTGGTCGTATGTATGATATAGGGGATCGCATAGGCCAGATAATAATTATGCCATTCCCGCTAATTGAGTTTATTGAATCAGATGAACTAAGCGAGACAGAGAGAGGTAACGGTTGTTTTGGACATACAGGACAGAAATAGCTATGAGCGACAAAGATAAACTTGAACTGACTCGGAAGATCGGGCTGTTCGGTCTTAATGACCTTCGGAAGATTGCTCCTATCGGAGATTTAGGCTATGCTAACGGTTGGGAAACATTTTTTGGTACTGGCTGGATGCATGGCGGTATGGAGAATGCTATCGTAAAGGCTTTCAATGAGCAGAGAGATAAGTTTGGATTTGTCACTGACGGATATTCAACTGGCTACCGTCAGACCGACCATTACACTGTGTGTAAAGAACTTGGTTTAAAGTGGTCAGTTGACTCAGGGGATTAATTAATGTACTATTATGGATAAGAAATGGCATTATACCAAGGATAACGACTATCCTGTTGTTTTTGGAGAGTATTCTGATACAATATTTCCACAGATTCCATGTTTGGTTCAGATGAAAATAGGCATAGAATATGGAGTAAGGTATTGGAATGTTGAATATCAAGTATGGGATTCTGAGGACATGGATGACTATGAATGCGAGAAAGATGGTGTAGAACGTTGGATGTATCTCGATTCGTTAATTGATGAGGATTGACTGCTATGAAGTACAAAGTTTTATCGGTCAGACAGCCGTATGCAAGCCTGCTTGTAGGTGGCATCAAAGACGTTGAGAACCGCAGCCGTAGAACAAACTTTCGCGGAACGGTGCTTATACATGCCAGTGCAAAGATGCACGACATCATGAATCAGCTGCCTACGAAGATTTTTCTTTTAGGAGCAAGTCCTGTTGAACAGCATGTTATGAAAATGGCAAAAGATGTTGTTAAAGAAGACCTTTTTGGCTGTATAATTGGTAGCGTGGATATTGTAGACTGCGTTCAAAACCATCCGTCTGAGTGGGCAGAGAAAGGACAGTGGCATTGGGTATGTGCAAATGCTAAGAAATTTGAGCATCCAATCCGCGACGTGAAAGGAAAACTTGGTATCTGGGAATGGGAAGGAGAGATTGATGAATTATAAAAAACAATACGATTATGACAGAGATAGAAAAAGAATTGATTTACTCAACATTTAAGTATGATGTTGGCGACGTGTTAAAGATTGCTGACCCAGATAAAAGACTGTTATTACCAACAGACTTACAAAAAGAATATCATGACAACCTGCGTGTCGTCTTCCGATTTTTTGACGGAAACCATTTATATATAATAGAAACTGAGGATGGTTATTGCTTGATTCTTAAAGAAGAAGAAGCAGAACTTGTAGAGAAAGCAAAAGCACAAGAACCTAAGCCAAAGAAAGAAGATAATATCGAGAATGAAAGCGTCAAAGACCCGTATTATCTCGGCTATGTCTACAAGGTAAACAAAAAGTTGGTAGTTTCGGACTCTATTGAAAACGCAATAAGACTTTTCCGCAAGCATCCATCGCACCAAGCAGATACCATCGAGAGTATAAACCTTATAGAAAAGGATTGTGCCATTGTTCAGAGTAAAATAGGAGCGTAACCATTTCGGCTACGCTCCTTTTTATTTCATGTGCTTCTTGATTTCCTTGACTATCGTCTTGTCTGTCACATGAGCATACTCAGCCGTCTGAGCCAGATTCGTATGGCCAAGGATTTTTGATACCACCTCAATTGGAACACCTTCATTAAGCCATACCATGGCAGCAGAACGTCGTGCCCAGTGTGAACTTATCTCTTTGTCTATTCCTGCAGCATCAGCTACAAGCTTCAACTTGACGTTATACTTCGAGTTTGGCATCTTTGGAAGGTGGTAGTCGTACTTCTCCAGTATCTTCATGGCAGAATTTGTTATTACGCTGCTGAAAGAGATAAGCGTCTTGTGCCTCTTGCTCTTATACAGCTTTGTGCCTTCAATATCCACAATCTTGTCTTTGTCAAACTCCATCAGATCGACAAACGACAATGCAGTATTACAGGCAAAGATGAACAAATCCCTTGCCTCAGACAGGCTTCTCGTAGGCATTTCAGCCGTCTCAATCCTTCTTATCTCATCCAATGTAAGATACTGATCCACTCTGGCCTCTCCTTTGTCAATCTTGATACGCTTGGTAGAGTAAGGATTTGACTTAATATATCCGTCCACCATCGCGTCATTGATGAATGCCTTGAGGTTCTTGTGCATGGAACCTATACTGGCCTGAGAGTATTTCCTCTCTATTGCATGCCCGTAGCGGTCTTTCTCAGACCATTTCACATTATGGAGGTATTCATCCCAGTCCCTGATACCTTTCTCGCTTACGTCGGAAAAGAAACGCATTCGGCCCCATTCAGTGAATCTGGAGTAGAACACATGATATGCCTTCTTTGTGTAGTCGCTGACAGGCTTCTTCATCATTCGCTGGTAGATATAGTCCTCAAAGGTGATGTCTATGGATTCCTGCTTTAACAGGTTAGGAATGGCATTGATGTCGATGTTCTCAGCGTCTGCCATGTTCCCTATAATCTTCAATGCTTTCTTGCGTATTCTTAGAAGGTTGGCATTGTCTTCAATGCAGTCCGTCGACTTAATGCACTCGTGTGCGGCATCCCACTGGCCAGGAAAGCATTTGATGCCAGTAGAAATGAACTTCTGTTTCCTGTTGAACGTGATGCGGAGTTCGATAGACCCTTTTTTGGTATTACACGCCCTCTTCTGCCTGTCATAGACGAATTTTACTTGTGGTAGTATCATGATTTTTAAATTTGGTATTACATAAAATTGATTTGGTATTACATTGAGTATTACAATTCTGCCAAAGTTAGTAAAAAAATTGCAAAACTTAGCAAAACATTTGAGAGAGTTTAAATTCCCTATTACTGTGGTTTTCAGCTACTTATATACATAAATGCTTGATTTACAGGTACTAAAAAAGAGGTCTTGCGACCCCTTTCAGTAGTCGATTACCTACTTCCTTACTTTTCATTGCAAAAATATGTTTAATTACACCTACTAATCTTTAAAAATCGTTATAAATGCTATCAAATCTATTGCACTTCTGCGAATTTTTACATATCTTTGCAGCGTGTTACAATAAACACATAAATGCAAGAAGATAGCCTGTGCGGTATCACTATCGCACGTTGGTCTGGAAAACCGTTGCAAATATAGTGAAAATATCGCATAGT
>JAEEGL017095996.1_pt1 | contig 29513 bp, 45 predicted proteins | sample 9134231 | NCBI WGS metagenome assembly JAEEGL01 (sample SAMN16246548, study PRJNA631951) | gut metagenome | biome: gut microbiome; feature: rumen; material: fiber-attached | host: Bos | place: Iran: Karaj | collected 2018-10
GGGAGGACGGGAACTATCTCGTTATAGACGAATCCACGGCACCGATCATACGCAAGATCTACGCCACCTTCAAGAAAACGTTCAACCTCCAGCGGTGCGTTGAAGCAATTCCCGAACAGGGGTACAGCGAAACCACGGTGAACAGGATCCTTCGGAACCCGATTTACAAAGGCCAGTTCCGAGGGGTGGACGGGTACTGCGAAGCCATAATACCTCCTCCTGAATGGGATGCCCTACAACGCCCTAAACGGGCCTACAATGGCTCGAAGCACAAGGGCGAGTACATCTTTTCGGGGATAGTGAAATGCGGCTCCTGCGGCTCTACAATGCGTGGATTATGCCCTGATGACAAGTACCATATGTACCAATGCAGGAACGGCTGTCGGGTGACGATAGCCCAATGGGATCTCGAAGAAAAGGTGCTGGATATGATCGCCCCTGCCTTGGACACGTACAAGGTGACGGTCAGGGATCAACGGCGAAATAACCAGCTCATCGAGAAGGAACGCAAGAAGCTCTCCGAGAAGCTCAGGAGGCTGGTGGATCTGTACACGGACGGAATGATCGACAGGGCAGACTACGACCGCCGAAGGAAGGAGATAGACGAGAAGCTGGAAACGGTGGATCCTGCGCCAGAGCTTCCGAACATCACGACCGATTTTTCGGGGATGTACTCGAAGCTATCCACAGAGCGAAAGAACGTATTCTGGAAAGCGTTCCTCGATCATGTGACGGTCACAAGGGAAAAGCAAGTGACCATAGCCTTTCACACAGCCAAGGTCTTGGCAGAGCGAATGGGTATGATCGAAATGCAGGAGAAATAAAAAAAGCCCCTCCCTTCGGAGGGGTTTTGATCACTTGTAATTCGTATGGGCCGCCCATAGGGAGCCGTTAGAATCATGCTGGGTCTACTTCTTGCATCAGCCGCATAACTTCAAACCACACGCCCTGCATGAAGGATGCTTTCTTGACCCTGTACACTCTGCACTTCTGCTTGATGACAGTTTTGTCTTGGTCGATAAGTGCGGCGTTAGAGGTGCTTAAATACGTTGTGGAGCAACGAGACGTGACCTTGGGCGTTTTGAGCGTGATGGTTGGAGATGCCGCTGTTGTGCTTGAAATCGTATTAGCCGTGACCGTGCCGTAGAACCCGTATGATGCGCTGTTGGTATAGGTTATAGTGCCTTGTGTGGAACCATAGTAGCGGTAGAAGTTGCCGCCCGTGAAAGCAGAAACATTAACGTTGCTATTTGCGTTTCCAGCTTGATAGTTTGCGTAGCTCGATGCTCTGCGAACGATTGCTTGGACATGGTACGCCGCAAGATAGATCCCCCTTGCTTTGTTTACGGCACCAGCTTGATATTCAATCGGTATTACAGTTTCCCAGCATATGTAGTAATCATAGTCGGGCATATCGGATGCCGTAAACGTTCCAGCCGTCCGTGTTGCCAGTATATCCGTAGCCGTAGTAGATGGCGTCCAGCTTGCAAACGCTGTGTCTGCCAGTTTTACATTAGTGAGGGTTATCTCTTTAACAAGCGTAGCATCAGCACCAAGCCAAGCTAACTTACCACTCATATCGTAGTACGGAGGCGCAACAGCTTCGATGGTCTGCGCTCCATCCAAATACTGCCCTGCCGCTATTTCCTGTGCCACGCTGGACGGGGTGTAGGTTCCAGCGGCCTTTCGGGTCACGGTACTCCCCACGTAATCGGATGGTATGCCGCTCACCTTGACGATGCCCGTGGTGTACTTTCCAGCCGTCACAGCGGTTTGCTCGGATTCGGTCGGCGTAATCGTTGCCGCCGCCTGTGTGGAAAGCTGTGAGGTCTTTACCCCAGACAGTTGGATATTGGCGGCGGTGTCCGAATCGGCATACCCTGATGCGGTCAACGGATGAATAGAAGTCCAACCAGAACAATTCGCCGTGATAAGACCGCTTGAATCCACGCTGATTTCAGGGACTACCCCAACGGCAGAAGCGTTCTTCCACGTGGCGTTCGGAATCGTTTTACTTGCGGCCTCGGAGTAGTAGCCAGCAGGGGCCGTCACGGTTGCCCCCGATGCGGTCATATCGGAGGTCGATTTCTGCGGCACTTCGGAACCGATGTAGTCCGAAGGAATAGCCGCAACCTTAATATCTCCCGTGGTGTACTTCTGTGCGGCAACGGCGGTCTGCTCCGTTTCCGTTGGTGTTATGGTTTCACCAGCCTGTGTGCTAAGCTGGAGGGTGCTACTTCCTTGTACGCTTACCGTACCAGCCGTGCCGCTCATCACGTACCCTTCGTTCACGGTCGGAGTTACGGGTTGAGAAGCAGATACCGATGCCGTGACAAGGCCGTTTGAATCAACGGAAACTGTCGGATCCGCCGTAATGCTTGTGGCTGGCGTTGTTGCCGTTCCTGTCGGAATATCCTTTGTGGTTGTGCTTGCGTAGTAGCCTTTCGCCGCGATTGCAACAGGCTTTTGTACGCCACCCGGCATGACTATTTTTGTTATGTTGATGTCATTTTTTGTCCTTCTCGGTACAGCCGACCCAACGTAATCGGACGGGATAGCATCGACAGTAACGTTATCGGTCATTGACTTATCAGCAGTTTCGAGGGTCTGTACTGATTCTGTCGGGGTCACGGAGTACGGGCCATCATACGGTGTCTGGATGGCGGGGGAGATGCGGAGATCCACAACGCAGGAAACGGCCACATCTCCCTGAACAGTCATTTGGATGGCCTCTCCGCTGTCAACGGTCATATTGACAGGGATCGGGAAGTTCATTCGACCACCTTCTTCAGCAGATTCGAGGTGACTTGCACGGTCGCAACATTCGTGCAAGCACGGGATCCATCAGCGTATGTCCAGTTTAGCTGGATCTGTGCAGACCCAGCAGAGAGCTGGAGCGTTTCGGCTTGCGTGAGGTACACGGAAACGGTCTGCCCATCCACCACCAGAGCATCGTTCTCCTTCTGGATCTCCACCTTTCCTTGCTTCAGCGAAAAGTAGATATTCGCCGCAAGCGACAAATCCACGGTGTCTGGAAGGGTCAGGATGAATGTTGGAGTTGTTGCCTGTACCATGTTTCACGCCTCTAAATTCTGATTGTATTTCTTTCTCAGGTTTTCGAGAATACATCCGAACGCAAAGTTTACAGCGGCGATCGTGGCGGCGATCTCGGTTGCATACGGCACGTGCCATATATCTGTGAGAGCGATCAGGAAAGTGAAAAGAGGTACAACAATCGCCTCAATGGTTCTCAAAGTATCAAATGTTTGGTTGCTCATTTTTTTCTCCCTTCACGGTATTTTCGGCAGTCGCTTTACTGAATCCATGATCGAATCCAAGAACCCGTTGCCACCGAGGGAGTGGTAGATCCTGTGCATTTCGACCAGATCCTCCAGCTCCTCGATGGTGACTTGGCCCCGTTCAAGATACTTTTTGCCGAGAAATTTCACTCGGTCATAAAGTAGCATCCGCACCCCAGCGGTCACGCCGTCCTCCCTCTCCTTGCGTGACTTCCAGACGGAAAACGCCCCTGTAATCAGGGTGGACAGTACGCCACTCGAAAGAATGGCGATGATGATCTCCTTATCCAAGCTTCGTATACCTCTCTTTGTTCGTTATGTAGGATTCTGGGTACTTTGTTTCGATCTTATACCAGCCGCTGTCACCGTACCCCAACAGGGGGAATGAATCGCCCTTATGAGCAACGAACAGCTTTTTCCCTTTAGTGGAATCGGAGTTGCGAACCCATACGGATCCGCCGACCACGATCACATTCTTATCGGATGGAGGGGCAGGAGGCTCGTCAGGCTTCAGCGCACGGAACCACGCCAGCTTCTGCCAGTATGTAGCCTTGTACGGCTCGCACACGACACCGTATGCCCTCCCCTTGGCATGGTATTGGTTCCCGTTGAAGTAGATCCCGACATGGGTTTCGTCACGCTTGTTCGCAGGGTTCACTCGGAAAAGTAGCGTTCCATCAGTTGGGGTATACACTTCCTGACACCGAGCGAACAGGCCATCACAGTCTGTTCTGTGGTTCAGGATCCCCAGCTTCATGAGGCAGTACGAAACGTAGCCAGAGCAGTCGAAACATCGGGCCACATCTTTGTACGGGGAGGCCATGACCTCTTTCCACTCCTGCACCGCCATATCGGGCTTTCTGTTGTGTTCCATCGAACGGATCCACGCCTCAGTCACTTGGCAACAAAGTTGCCCAGATCCACCCCAGACATATATGCTGTGGTTGTCCACCTCTGTCTGGGCCGCTTGCAATAATTCTTGAAGCATCATTCCCTCCTCATAGCATAGCCAGCAGTTGCTGGAGCTGATTCTCTGTTATCGTTGTCGTGCCGATTGTCAGCGTTCCTTTGATAAGCGTGTTCCAGTCGATTTGAAGCCCAGCCTGTTCGCAAGGGCCGCCGAATCTCGCCCGATCATTCTTAAGGCCGAAGCTGATACCAACGACAGGAGGCACAATGATCGTGTACGTTGCCGTGTTCCCAAGGGAGTCGGAGATCTCCACCTGAACATCGTATGACGAGGCGATCTCAGCCAGCCCAGATGCGATGATGTACGAGGATCCAGAGGTCAGGCCAGTCTGGGCTTGCGTGTACACCTGATCTGTGTGCTTCTTGTACGACAGGGAGGAGGTCAGGGAGTTCGACCCAACCACCGTCCATGTGAAGCTGGTGGAGGCCTTGATCGTGGTTCCTGTGATCGGGTTCTCCGTTCCGTCAGCGTTGCACCGAACGCCAGTAACGGAAGATATGTTCGGAGCCGCATACGCCGTCACGGTGATCGTTACGTTCCGCGAGGCCATCCTGCCACGGGTATCGGTCACGGTTGCCGTATAGGTCAAGGATCCAGCCACCGCAAACGGGGAGGAAGTAGAACTCGCACTCGCCGCCGAACTGTTCACGGAGTAGTTGAGGCCCTGCCCCTGTATCGAGTACGAGGCTATACTCGCACCCTGTCCAGCAGTACACCCAGCCACGGCGATGGTCACGGAGGAGTGGCCCTGCAAGTACAGGCTCCACATGAGATCAACGCCCGTTGCCGTGATAGATCCGATTGACGGCACCACGTTCGACTTCACAGATGCGGTGAAGGTCGTGGAGGAGGATCCGATCTGGATCCCGTCAACGTAGGTATACAGATACACGGTTGCCGTGCCAGAGGTGGCGTTCGGGATCTGTGCAAACCATGTTGACGGTAGAGTGTAGGTATGAGAGGATCCAGACACGGAGATCTCGCCAGAGTCAACGGATCCGAATATGAACCTGATCTTGTTCGTGAACGCACCGTAATTCGTCCAGTTGACGGTGGTGGTTTCCGTAATATTGGCATCGGAGGCCGAATCGATCACCGACTTCAGGGCCTCCCATTGAGCGTATAGCGTGATATCAGCAGTCAGCTCAATCGGAACGCCCCAGTAGTACGAGTCGCCGCCACCATTCGCCTGAGTGTTCCAGCCCGTGAACTCGTAGCCATTCCGTGTCGGAACCGTGGAGGAGGTGTAGCCGTTCCACTCGCCCTCGCCCCAGATAACGGTCGGGGAAGGCGCACCCGTGCCGCCGTTGGCGTTGTAGGTGATCGTCTTGGAGGTTTCAGCGGTGACAACAGTCAGCGTACCGCCCGTGATATCGCAATAGGAGTACGTTCTGTAATAGCCGCCGACAACATAGCCATAGTCGGGGAGGCCCATGACCGTCACATCGAGGATCGGGATCGTTCCGTTCCTCGGAACGGTCACCTCATGCGAATAGTCTGGTATTGCCCAGCTCGTGGTTGACGAGTTCGACTTCAGGCCGTAGATCAGCTCCTCGCTGTACGAGAACGTAGAACTGCAAGCCACGGAGAGCTTGATACTCTCAATGGTATGGAACCGCACAAGATCCAGATCTGCGGAATTGATCAGGAACGAAACGGCCCCCCAATACTCAGTTGACCCAGACTTCCAGCATCCAGCCCGTTTGCCACCTGACCACGTTTGCATGGTGTTCAGGTACATACTCCTGTTCGTGGTTCGGCCTCCGTAGGTGGTTGCCGTGAATGTGTATGTTCTACTCATGCAAGCCTCCCACTCCACAGGACACAGCGGTTGTCACCAGATCCGACAATTCGGGCATCCAGATAAGCACCAGTTGTGCCGAGGGTCAGGTTTTGGATCGTGGTGTTGTTCACGTATAGCTGATTCGAGGCGAACCACGCTATGGCGTTCGCCGTGGTGACAAGCTTCTCGTCACCCGTAAAGAAATACAGGATATCGTTCTCCAGCTTCAGCTTGATATCGGACGAGGATTCGCCGATCACGATACCGCCCTGCTGGGTGATGGTTCCGTGTTCATCTGTTTGCGTAGCAAGCAACCGAATGAACGAACGTATGGAGGCGAACTGCTGTTCCGTCTGCCCTGAAAGAGTGGAGATACTGGTCGAGGTAGATTCAAAGTTTGCCTCGATCTCACCAGCCTGAACGGAAAGCTGAGTGATCACGGAGGATCGGAACGTTTCAAAGTCGCCCGTCCGAACGTACTCCTCCAAGGCCGTGGCTATGATGCTCTCTGCCCTCTGCACGAACGCCGTGCCAGTAGTGATCTCCTCGGTGACGATCTCACGGGCCTCGCCTGTGGAGGTGTAGTCGGATTCGATGTTACGGATCCTTCTTGTCAGGTTCTGGGTCTGCTGGGCGTAGGAATCGGCGAAGTTGCTCCTGATAGAGCCGAGCGTGATCGACTTGTACCTCTCCAGAAGGGCATCGTAGACCGTTTTAACAACCTTTGCCGTGGCCTGTACACCCAAGGCCATATACAAGCACGAAACGGTATCACAGAGCCGCACAGAGCCTATGGTTGCATCCATAGCGTAATCGATATCGAGGGAATCCTTCGGGGTGCTGATGGCGTTGTCGGAAATGTACTGAGCCGCCCTCGCCCGAAGCTGATCCAGCGTTGGCTCGGCATCGAACTCGCCAGAAAGGTCAAGGGAGAGGATCCTCTCGAACCCGAAGCTCCCATGTGCGAAGACTATCGTTTCGGGGAGGTATACGGCTGTGTCCTCACCCTTCCAGAACGGGGCAACGCCTGTGTATAGCCCTGAATAGTCCTCGTCCTGTGTCATGCCTACGATGTTCTTCCCGTACATGAGCGTAACGCCGTTGTTGGCTCCCCTGTTCGTCAGCAGGGCAACGTTGAAACGGTCAAACTTGAACTCGCCCCTGTACGTTTGCAGAACGCTACCCTCTATGCCGCCGAGTATCGCCCTCACGGAGTATGGGGCATCCGTCCACACCTCGCCAGCCATCGAATCAGGCTTGTCGGTGGAGAAGGTGAAGTCGTTGGTGATAGCCGCATTAGTGGTCAGGGCAGAAAGCGTGGCATCTATGGTGTACGTGTGAAACGGCCTCACGGGGATCCCGTTCAGGTCGTAGGATATGTGCCATGCGTATACCGTAACCAGCCCGTTCAGGGGCTTCGAGATCCTGTACACTCGGAACGGTTGCGGCTGGTCAAACGGATTCGGCTTGGCGAAGATTAGCGACCTATGCTGAATGTCGGCATAGTGCTGTCCAGTTATCGGGTAGACAAGCTCCAGCTCGAAAGACGAGTTCCGTTCCTCCGTAACAATACAGGAAACGGCATCAGCCAGAGAGCCGATGCCGTTTGTGCCGAACAGTTTTTCTTCGGGGTTGTACAATAGGATCATAATGTCCACCACCTCGGAGTGACCGTCAGGGCTGTGATAGATCCATCGCCAACGATCTCATTCTCGCCGCCAGAGAGTTCAGGGAAGTCCATGCAGTAGATCTTCGAGTTATCATCGGCCTCCATCGTTTCACAATCGATCTTGAAGCTGGAAACGGCCTCCAAGATCTGGATCGTTTTCCCGTTGACCGTCAGTTCGCCCTCGCCAGTCACGGTGAGAAGCGGCCTCGCATCGAACGGTGTAGGATTTGTAACGATACCGCCGAGAGGAGTTGTCACGGTCAAAGACACATCCCCATCGCTCAGCCAGACATGGTTCGTTCCTGTAAGTACGCCGATCTCCTGAGGAGTAAGCTGGTACGAGAGGGGCGTTTCAAGGTCATATACAAGTTGAACGCCATCCATAGCAGTTTTGAAGGTTACGGCATCCGTATACGCTGAGTTCTGTACTAACAGCCGCTTTGCAACGACAGCAGAATTAAGACAGCATTGGGAATTATGGTTTTCCGTTCTAAACGATGATGCAGTAATATTTGGGATGCTTGCGTAGGCAGAGCATACAAGAGATACTTGACCTGGGGCATCAGAACCCGAAGCGCAATCAGTAGGCATAGTGCCTTGGAAATACGGATAAGTATATCCACTTTGATATGTCCACGATATAGAGCCAAGGTCAACACTTGCCCTGTCCACCGTCAGCACCCCCGTGACAACATCCACCGTACCGCCATAGACAGTACCAGCTTGGGTTGTCCAATCCACGTTGTAGACGGTCGCATCATCGGGGTCTTGCGTGGGCGAAACGTACACCGACAGCCCAGTAAGGCCGCTGATGGGGCAGATGTTGGAATAGGGGGAATACTCGGAAACGTTTTCCCTTGATACCAAGAATGTGCCTGTGTAGTTGTAATCTGTTCCGCTTGTTACGTTGAGTCCGATGTTCATTTTCGCTGTGTCAGCAGACAAAGTAAACATTCCGTTTGCATCTGCGGATACAATGCTTGTTCCATTTTGCAAATAAACGGTTGGCTTTACTGTTGATTCATTGAATTTTTTAAAATAATACGTTCCAGCGGAAAGAGAGAAATACCCAGAACGAAAGACATTCCTGCCACCAGAAGAACTGGCAAGTCCATTAAGGGTTGCCGTATTACCAACAAATGAAACTGATACGTCATGCCCAGACGAATTTCTGCTTATATCGGGGAGGATATTCTTCCCACCCCCAGCAGGCCACGGGTTGGAGTAGCCATGTAGGTCTTGGGTCGGGGTGATGGTAGTTGACAGGGAAGTTATGCTTGCGCTCGTAATCCCGTCAAACTGAACAGAGGATCCTGTGTACGTGGTGGTAAATCCAGCAGGAATGGAAATCGGCGTATCGCCTGTCAGCAGATACTTCTGCGGCTTGCAGGAGAAGGTGATCGTACACCGTCCGAACTTGTTAAGGATGTTCTCCAGATCGTAGCCGCCCATCAGGAACGCCTCACGGTACACGGTCGTGTCGTATGAGTCCTGCAAACGGCAATATCCAGTTGGCCCCATGAGCCACTCGGCACAAGCCCTTGCAACGGAGGGGAGGCCCTGCGCCTCTGCGGAGAGGTAGACCTCGTACTCCTGCTCTACGTTCGGGAACGATTTATCTACCAGAAGGATGTTCCCGTTCCTGCCAGCGACTTGCTGAGGGGAGAACCGCCTCGTGGGTACATACCGATTCGGGATCCTCTCAACGATCACGCCAATGGTGTCGGAGCTGACCCCGTTCCAAGTTATGCTCATGCGAAAACGGCCTCCCTTCTATCGACTACTCTCTGCATCTTGTACATTACGATGTTCGCCAGTTCCTCAACATCCTGCCCTTCGGCTCCTTGGATGTTGATGGTCACGCCGCCCATGTTCGTCACGCCTGAGCCAACGGAGAAGTCCATCGGCACAGCGGCGACCATGTTCTTCGCCACGTACTTCATCTCATCCGTGAACCCCTCGCCGATGCCAAGGGCCAAATACTTGCCGACTTCATCCCTCATTACGGTGGAGGGGGAGTGGATGCCGAACAGATTCTTGATGAACTTGGTGACATTCCCGACCCAGCCCTTGATCTTGTTCTTGATCCACGTATAGCTATCGGAGATGCCCTCCCAGATTCCAGACACGACCTCCTTGCCGATATCCCACATTTCGCTCGGCAGAGAGGCAAGCGTTCCGACCAGAGTTTTGATGATCTCCCAGCCAGCCGAAGCAAGGTTCCCAACGCTACCCACAATGCCCTCGACCAACGACACGAGGATCTGTATGCCAATTTGGATGATCTGCGGCAGATTCTTCGTGATAGTGGACACGAACGTTGTGATGATAGTAGGGAGCATCTGGATCAACTGCGGCAGGGCATTGGTCAGGCCTTGGATTAGGCTCGTCAGGGTCGTTATGCCCATTTGGATGATCTGCGGCAGTTTCTGTGTCAGGGTCTGCGTGATCGTCTGGATGATCCTCGGCAGGAACGACACCAGCTTCGGGATAGCGTTCGTCAATCCCTGAATCAGGGAGGCCAACACATTGATGCCAGTTTCCACGATCTTCGGAAGGTTATCGACCAGCCCCTCGATCACGGTTTCGATCACATCCACAGCCATCGGAATGAGGTCGGGGAGCGTGTCGGAGATACCGTCAATAAGGGAGAGCAGGATCTCAACGCCCGTCTTGATCATCGGGCCAAGGTTCTTCACCACTCCAGTCACCAGTACGGAAATGATCGGTTTCGCCGCCGCCACCAGAGCAGGGAGGGCAGAGGTGATGCCATCTAAAAGCGTGTTGATCACATTCGCCCCGATGGTCAGGAGCATCGGCAGGAGCTGGTTGATCGCTGGCATCAGCGTGGCAAGAACCGTGGGGATGGTGGAAACAATGTTCTCCACCACAGGCACAACATTCGCCACAACGCTCTGGAAAGCGTTCACGATGTTCTGTGTCAATACGGTTATATCGGCTTCACTATTCCCAAGGCCAGCGACCCAAGTCTGCACAGCGGCTGTTAGCTGACCGATGGATCCAGAGATCGTTTCGCTTGCTTCCTTCTCGAAGTTGCCAGCGTATTGTGTAGTATTCTCGAAAAAATACTTCATCGCCAGCTCGGCCTTTTCGGCGTTGGTCATCTTCGAGAAAGCCGTGTCCATCCCCTGCGACACTCGATAGGCTTCGAGGGTGGTGGCGTTCATAGCCACGCCCAAGTTGTCCATCATCGTGTAATTGCCCTTCGCCGCCGCCGTGACAGCATCCAGAGCAGATTGGGTGTCGATACCCATGACGGAGGCCATATCAGCCGCCCGTTGCATGGCTTGGGTCGTTAGATCCATCGACCGCTGAGCATCCAGCCCAGATCCTTGGAACAATGCGCCCATCTTGTTCGCCGTGGCAAGGTATTCGCTCTGGGTCGTTCCCATCGTCCTGTACGCTTGCTCGGCTGATTTCTGGATATCCTTTGCGAACTCACCGAACACGGCCTCGGAGCCGCCGATGTTCTGCTCCAGCTCGGCGAAGGATTTTACACCTTCAACAACAAGGGATCCGAAAGCCTTCCCGACTTCCAGAATACCCTTGCCGAGAACCTTCAACCCACCGATGATCGCCTCGGAGGTCAGGTTCGCTTTCAGTACATCGGCGAAGCGTGACGAGCTTTCCCCAGCATCGTCAAACTCCTCGCCCGTGTCCTTCATCTGCTTTGCGAGTTGCTTTCCCTGTGCGATCACTCGCTGAATGTCACGATAATACGAGTCAACGCCATCGACCTGAATCTTCGGGCCGATGCTGTTTCCGTTTGCCATAGGCTCACCTCAAAAGCAGGGCATCATCGAAGGAGATCTTCTTCTTCTCCTTCGCCGCCCCGTTGTAAACGGCAAGGCAGGAAAGCAGATCCTTGAACTCCCCGTATCTGGTGTTCAATACTTCCTGCCTCGTCATATGGAATAGGTGCATCCCGTAGAATAAAAACCAAGGGAGCGTTAGTGCGCTCCCTTTTCCCCGTTTTTTGATTCTACCTCGACTTCGCCCTTTGAATCGCTCTTGAACGCATCCATCATGGCGTTGGTGACTTCGGTAATCTTCCTCGGAGTGAGGCTCAACACCTCCTCCTCGGTCACCGAATCAGCTTCACGGCCTTCGAGCTTTTCAACGCTCACGAATGCCTTATTCATAATCAGGATCATTTTGACGGTGGTTTCAAGGTTCCGCACGTAGTTGGATCCCAGCACCTCATCGATCCTCGTGATATCGTTATCAGGGCAGAGCTTGGAGATCTCGATGGATGCTCCAACGGTCAGGGCGAACCCGACCTCTTTGTTGTAGATCTTCATGTTTTTTGCTCCTTTTCTTTTTGTCAGGAAATGCCCAGCGCAGTCTTGATCTTCGCCTCAGCCAGAGCCTCGGTGGTCAACGCCGTACCGACCATCTTCCAGTCGTGGTTTGCGGAATCGTCACGGAGCATATTGAAGGTCAGCTCCTGAGTCTGCCAGTCGATCTCGGCCTCCTGCGTGTTGGCCTCCAGATTCGGCATATTCGCACGGCACTTGGTCAGCACCACGGGAACGTACTCGGTGGATCCTGCGCTCATGTAGCGGCAGATGAAGCCAACGCCCACATACGGGATCTGGGCAGAATCGCCATAATGGACGAACCCAGAAGCATCGGCGACAGGAAGCCCAAGCAGGAGCTTTTCTGCGGCATCTTTCAACCCATCCACGGTCAGGGTCGCCGTGCCGCCAGTAAACGTACCAGCGACCGTCTCAGCCGCTACGTTATCAGCGCAAAAGATGTTATCGTCCGATGCGGAGTTCACATCGAGCGAAACAGAAACACCACGGGCCAAGATTTGGCCCGAAGAATAGCTCACCACGCCAGCCGTACTTGCGGAATACAGGGCAATATAGGGGAGCGAGAAACCAGTCAAAACACGACCGTTTGCCATTGTTTTACCTCTTTCTGTTCATGTTCTTGATATCTTCATCGAACTGCTTTTTCATCGCCGCCAGCGATGCCTGTTTCGACTTGTTTACAGCCTTGTAAATGAAGTTCGTCCTCTTTCTCCGAGATGTTCCAGAATTGACGGCGGCGGCGATCATAGCATTCGGTTGCCCGTTCGGGTATTTTTTTGTCTGTACAGAATTGTAGCCATCGAAGCCGATTTTCAAGTACCAACTACCCTTTTTACGCTTCATAACGGAATACCCAAGCCCGTCCAGAAGCCCCTGCTTTTGTTCGTGGGAGATGCCCTTTGTCGGGTGGTACGGCAGATCCACTATCGCTTGTCGGATAGCTTCACCGACCACGGCTACGCCCTCATACAGAGATCGCTTCGCCATGCCCGTGGCACTCGCTCCAACGCTCTCCAGATACGCAACGTAATCGTCCATCCCCTCGAATGAGAAATGGAATGTCCGTCCGTGTTTACCCATACAGATACCACACCCAAGCGTAATGAATGTACCCCGTGTCCTCCTCGAACTGGATTGATTCGAGGGAAAAGGAGCAAACCCCATTCAAAGCAGATTCGATGGTTCCACGGGGTACGCTTGAATCGTCACGGGTGAAGAAGTCGATATAACCTCTCGTCCCTCGCTCAATGTGCTTATTGTCAGCTATCAGGTCATCGCCCTCGTCCTCAGCGTACACGCCGTAGTCACCTTTCGGAGCTTCGTCCCATGCGTGATGGGCGAACAGATACCCTGTTTGATTAAGAGCCGTTTTCAGCCTGTCCACGCTTGCTCACCTCCGCTGTGATCTCAATCCCATCGTCCATGACATAAGTCCGAATGACGGAATACCGTACGCCGCCGAACTCCAGCTCCTTTTCCCCCTGATAGTCCTCGGCAATAGCCAGAGCAAAGACGAACGTAGGATCCAGTCCTATCGCCCGTGCTTGGTATAACTCGTTTCGGTTCACGGAACGAATCTCGCAGTATACCTCCCTCTCGGAGGGCGTGAACTGGTCGAACACTCCCTTCTGTGCAGGAGTGGCACCGATCAGCTTGATCGTGTCGTACCTTTTCACAGCCCGTACCCCGTGGCGGTCTGCATCTGCGCCTTCTGCTCGTCATACGACCTTTTCAAACGGTCGTAGTCGGACGGGGAGCCGAAGCTCATACGCACGTATGTTTTCACGGCCTGAGCGACCAGAGGATCCTGCTCGATCGTACGGGCATCGACCCCTGCAATCCCCAGATCCAGATACGCCGCATCTATCAGGGCTTGGATCTCGTCATCGTATGCGTTGGTACTGATCCTCAACGCCAGCTTTACTGCTGTCAGCATAGATTCGCCTCCGTAAACGTTGTGAGGCCGATATGGCCCATCTTCACACGGGAATCACACCAGAGCTTGTAGCCAAGCTCCTGCGCTCTCAGGCAGAATGAGATATCCTCCCCGAAGCCGAGCATCGGTGCGAATGGAAGTCCGTACTTCTCCTCGATGGCCTTGACCATCGAAACGTTCATCAGCACACCACCGAACCCACAGGCCGAGATCTCGAAGATCTGGTCTTTCGGGTATTCGTAATAGGTGGAGGCCACGGGCTTCACCTCGTTCCCGTTCAAGTGTTCATAGCCGCATTTCTCGAAGATCACGGGCTTTATCGTTCCCTTTCGGGTGACATAGATCCCACTCACGAGATCACGCCCTTCATCGAGATCAGCTTTCAGCCTCTTGTACAGATCGGGGTTGAACTCCATATCGGAGTCCAGCCACAGGATCCTGTCGAAGCCCTCCACGATGGCCTTTCGTGCCAGCGAGTTTCGGGCATCATAGACAAGAGAGGAAACGGCGTATGCGAACTTGATATCGCCGTCCAGTTTCAGCCCTGTCAAGGACATAACGAACTGACTGTGCATCATGTCCAAGCAGGGAATAGCAACCATCGTTTTCATACGCCGTCCTCCTTTTTACCTTCCTTAGGTGTGCATAGTCACACGGCAGAAGCACTTGTCAGCGACCAGACCGAGGCCGACATACTCACGGCCCACGATCTTGACCAGATCCTTCTCGGCGAGGGAGAGGTCATCGAACTTCAGGCCGATCTCCTGACCGTTGGGGAAGTTGGCCTGTGCGCCACGACCGAAGTCGCCCACGATCAGCCACGTGCCAGTAGTGGCGGTGCTGGAGTACACGGGGATGGTGTTGTCGAAGTACACGGGCAGACCCTCGAAAGGATCCACGGAGTAGGAGGCCGCATACTGAGCCGCCTTGAACTGCGACCACGTGCCCTTGTTCATGACGATCACGGGGTTCGCCGCCTCATCGGACAGCTTGCCAAGGCACTCGCTCACGATGGACACGGAGGGAGCCTTGTCATCGACTTCTGCCACAGAAACCGCCGTGGTGGAAGCAGAGGTGGATGCCGCCACGATCTTGGCGAGCAGGATCTCCTGAGCCTTCTTGGCGATGCGGTAGGTGATCTCGTCATAGATGTAGAATAGGAACTCCTCGCCAGCCATATCCATGGCCTCGTCCGAGATGGTGATCCACTTCTTGATGGATTCGGGCTTCAGCTCCACGACACCGAAGGTCAGGGCCTCCTCATTGTTGGCGTTCGCACCCTCAGCGTGGACGAGCGCACCGTCAGCAGACAGTTCGAACCCGATCTTCAGGTTGCCACGGGCGAAGGTCTTGTTGACCAGATCCATGAGGCCCAGCTTGCTCCATGCGGTGCGGATGCGGCCTTCCACGACCTCAGGCACGGGAACGTAACCAGTAGCCACGGTAGCGTTGGTGGAAAGCAAGGCACGAACCTCCTCGTCCTTGCCAGTCTTGATGTAGTTCGCAAAGGCGTTGATGTACTCCTTGCTGTTACGGATCTCATTGATGCTCATAGTTTTACCTCTTTCTTCCTCGAGCTTGGTGATTTCTTTATCGCCGCCAGCGATCACGGCGGCCTCGTCCTTCTTGCGCTGTTCGATCAGCTCAGCTTTCCGAGCCTCGAGATCAGCGACTTCCTTTTCGAGGGCGGTCATGCGCTCCTCGTCAGCGGTTTCGATTTCCGTCTGGATCTCGCCCATTCGGATCTCGATCTCATTCAGTTCTTCCATTGGTTATCCTTTCCCGAAGTGCGTTCCTGCGCTCCTCCAGCCGTTCGAGCCGTTCCTGTTCAAGTCGCTCCGCTTCGAGCCTCTTGATCTCTCCGTCAACGAGGCTACGAACAGAAATGGAAGTCGAATCGTTTGCTGGAATACTCACAGCAGACACATCGTACAGTTTGCCGATATCGGTGATCCTACGGGTGCGGATCTCAACGCCATCTTCCATGCGTTCCTCCCACTCATCCCCACGGACGGTGAACCCGAAGCTCATGCGGTCAATGTAGCCGCCCTTGATCTCCTCATATAGTTCTCGCCCGATCTCAGTACCGCCCAAGTCGGCATCTATCAACAGACCATGCTCGTCACTCCGCAGAGCAAGGGTCTTGTTTCTGGTTCTTGCGAACACCCTCCCTTGGTGGTCAAACTGCATGATCACATCGGAGGTGTCAGTCTTTGCGAAAGCGTTTCGGTCAACGACCTCCCAGATCTCAACCGAATTATCGCCCCATAGTCTGTATGGCTGATCAAAGGTCGTTGCGTAGCCCTTGACCCGTTTCTCCTCGTCAGGAGCCAGAAGCTCTGCGAGGTTCCTGTATTCTCTTTCTTTACTCGGCATTGTCTTTTCCTTCCTGAGCATCGTAATACTCGCCACGAATAGGAGCCATCGCGCCAGCACCGTCAGGCAACGGCTGGTAATTGAACAGCTCACGGATCTCGTCAATGGTCATGGCCCCACGATCTCCAAGCTCCTTCGCCATCTCGACCTTCTGCTTCATACTCATGTACTGCAACCGATTGGCGGTGGCCTGTACCTTGGAACCCTGTGCCCTCTCCCTCTCGCTGAAGCAAGCCATCGTCATGGCCTCGGAGAACTGGATCGAGAACGGTTCCACGCACCCGTTGAAGAACGCATCCAGAGCATCGGATCCAGCCTTGTTCTGGAGTACATCCCGATTCACGCCGAAGTAGTCATTCACATTCGCTTCGATGGCCTCCCTCTGGGCCGCATCTACCGTATAAGCGGCGGCATTGATCTGCTTGATATCATCATAGGTGTTCTTGAAAAGCAGAAGCCCACCGTGCCCAGAGGCCATGTTCGCCTCAACGAAATCGTCACGCTCTTTTTTCAGGTCAGCAACCTTGGAGAAGTTCGTCAGCCTCGCCATAAACCTGAACGTGGAGGAGTTCTTGATGGCCTCCTCGATACCCTGATTCTCAATATGGATCAGGTTCATCGTTTCGTTCAGGGCCGAGTTGCTTTCCCCGAAAAAGTCATTCCTATACTGGAACTTGGTCAACATAGCGACCTTCCGCATCTCCACAGCACCGATCCGTCCATTGGCGAACTGATACCTCAGCCACGGCTCGCCCTTGTACTCAACGACAGAGCAATACTGCGGCAGGACGGGGATATAGCCCGTGATCGTCATGGAATCATCGAACACGGGAGTCACGAAAGCCGTGTTCGTGCAGTCCAGAATAGTGGAGATCCTGTACAGGAACTGTGAATACGTTTGCCATTGATTCGGAGCCAGCCGCATCTTCGCTTGCAGTCTGGGGTTCGCAGATCCAACGAACTCCACTTTCAGCTTGGATATGTGCCTCGCCCGTGCATCGATAGCCGCCCTCACCAGCAAGGATTCGTATATGCACCCGTTCCATGTCGTGAAGCAGGGCTGGTATGCGGTCAGGGTCTGGAAGAAGCCCGTGGCCTCCCTCAACGCCTTCTGCGATTCCTTTGCCTTTCGAGGGCGAAAAATCTGGTCAAAAAGTCCCATTTTCACTCCTCATTTTTCAGTTGTAATCCGATCTCAGCATAATCGGCCTGTCGAACGCACATAGCATCGAGCAGGGCCGCCATGCCGTCTATCCTTGCCCTTTTTGTTATCTTTACAAGCCGCATCTTTTGAGCCTCCTCGTCCAGCTTCAGGGCCGAGTTGAGCATATGCGCTTGGAGCAGGGAGTTGTCGCCGAGGTCGATCTTCCGATCCTTGATGATCCCGTCCAGCTCCCGTATGACTGGTGTCAGGTTTGTACCCTGCCTGACATCCGACATATGGAAACCGAGCGATTTCATCTCCTCAACGAAATACTGTGCCGAGTAACGGTCATAGCCGACCGCCAACGGAAGGATCTCGTACTCAGTTACGAAACGCTTGAACCACTCGACCACATCCCGATAATCGACATAATTCTCGCCAGACAGCGAAAGCCAGCCGTGCGAGATCATAGCCCGATACGGAACGCCATCCTCTTCGATGGCCTTGTCGAGCCGTTGTTCAGGCATCCAGAAGTGTGAGATCACTTTCAGCCGCCCCTGCTTCTCAACCACGATACACGCAGAGGTCAAGTCCGTTGTCTGCGATAAGTCAACGCCCCCGACACAATATGAAGACCGAAGCCCAGCAGGGAGGATGGGCGAACCCATGCACTCCTCGACAGCTTGGAACTCCAGCCACGCTTGGCTTGAAGACTGCTTTACGTTGCAGTATTTGGTGAGGAACTCGCTTTTTTTCGAGAGGCTCCCCTCGGCTATTGCGATCTCCTCCAGCATATAATCAACGGAAACGGAAACGCCCAGATTCGGGTTCGCCTTCCGTAGCTCGTTGATATCGTTCCACCTCGAAGCATCGTCTATCGAGTAGATGATCGGGGCGAACCTCGTTTCCTTCGATGATCCGTTCAACAGGGCTGTCGCCCGTTTCATCAGTTCGTCATAGGTGGAGTCGTTTTGATACCCAGCCGTACTGATAGACAGGAGCAACGGTTGCCGCCTTGCGCCGAAAGACGATTTTAAGACTTCGTACATCTTCAAGCCAGCATCGCCCTGCCAGCTCGCCACCTCGTCAGCCACGCAGAGAGAGATGTTCAGGCCGTCCGACTTCTTGGCATTGAACGCCAGCGGCTCGGCTGTGGTGTTGGTTTCGGGAATGTAGATATCCGACCTTCGCTTCTTGGCGTGTTGCGAAAGCTCAGGATCCTTGTCGAGCATCTGGAAGAACGCATCGTAGCACAGGCCAGCCTGTTTCAGCTTCGGAGCGGCGAAGTAGATCCTGCCGCCATACTCACCATCGAGAAACGCACAGTAGCAGGAGATCGCCGCCGCCAATAAGGTTTTGCCGTTTTTCCTGCCCATGACGATGAACGCTTCTCGGAACTGCCTGTTCCCGTCAGCATCGATTATCCCGAACAGCACCGATACCAACGCCCGTTGCCATAGTTCAAGATGGATCAGGTTCGGGGCAAGCTCACCTTCGTGGTGGCGGCAGAAGTTCTCGATGAACCCGACAGCCGCCCTCGCCTTCTTCGGAGAAAAAAAGAAAGAGCCTTTTTCCAGCCCTTTCACGATGTACTCATACCACAGCCGCACCCATTTTCCGACAATGGCCGAACCGTCCTTGATCGCTTGGTAATAGGTCAGGATCTCATTCATTCAGCGAGTCGATGAACGCTTGGAGCTTGGACGATGTTTCTCCCTCGCCCTTGAAAGCATCCAGTATCTTGATCAAAGTGATCACGGTGCCATTGGCGGCTGTTGCGGTGCGGTTGTACTCGGTTACGGCAGGGTGCGTGTACACATTCCCACGGTTTTTCACGTATTCCTTTGTCACGGTCACGCCAGCCTCTCGGATCTCCTTCTCCAGCGAGGAAAGCATCGACATTTGCACGGTATACCGCTGAAACGTAGTGCGGAAGAAGAAATTTTGCTTTAGACCAGCCGCTTCGGCCTCGGCAAGCACTTTTTCTGCTTGCTGTTGCAGGGAAAGTTTAGCCATCTCGTATCAACTCCTTTTTATCTCTATCCAAAAAACCTTAAATCGCTTTAAGCAGTTTCTTGTACCTTCAACAGGGGGTAATTTTGGGGGCCTCTAAATTCAATCGATAGGGGGGGCTTGCCGCCTCTCCACGACCATCCCGTCCTCCGTGAAGCTGTATCTACGCTTGCCCCTGTGTTCCTCCTCGTGGCAGGACTGGCACAGCAATTCCAAATTCTGGAAGGATAGCGAAATTTCTGGGCGTGTGTAGTTCTCAGCGGTCAGGTGGATCTTATGGTGTACCACCCTCCCTGCCTGTATGATTCCTTTTGCCTTGCACCTCTCGCACAGCCCACCGCTATATGCTATGTATGCCCTCCTGCACTTTACCCACTCGGGCGACTGATAGAATCCGTTTAGCTTCATCTCACATTATCCCAAAATAAAAGGCAGGGTCGGAGTGGTTACCGACCCTTACGAAAGGAGGACACATGGTGGAGGCTTTCCCAGATCTCCACGCTCTCAGTATAGCACGGTTATTTCCGATTCAGTCCCGAATTGAATAATCCCATCTCGGTCGCCGTGAATACGACCTCGTCCAGAGCATCGGTTCGCATAATATGATACCTCGTTCTTGAAACGAAATGCTCACCGCAGAAATATATCGAGAACGCCTTTGCCGCACTCCTTTTATACCCCTGCTTGCTCCACATCCCATAGTGTCCGTACAACAGCTTTCGCAGTTCAGGCTGTTCTTGATCCAGCCACCGCATCGCCGCCTCAACGCAGGAGATCCACGCCTTTTTCTCGGCTATACTCTCCAGCAGGAACGCACCACGGGCCGTCTTATCGCTGATACTGGAGCTTTGTACAAGGTCACCTGAACCTTGTGAGAACGCCATATTCGCCGCATCGTCCTCGACTACCTTGATCTCATCTTGGAGCTTGCGCCAGCGTTTTAGAACGTTCTCGACCGCTGTTTCACGATCTCGCTTTGTCATAGCCTACACTCCTCACAAATATCCACTATATGCTCGCAGAACAGCTTTGGTATTCTTGATCTCTCAACGCTATCTTTTAACCCCTGCGTCCCAGTTTTTGCGCCTCTTGGTGCTGAAACATGGCATTGATCACCATTGTGGCACGGAGGTTTAAATTTTGGATCCGGGTGGTTAGTCCAAATGTCCGTTGGCTTCATCCTGCTATCACCATACTGGCAGTATGTTATTGTGTACCTCGGCAAGCCATACATGAAATTCATCTTACGCATACCCCCCCTTGTGTTCTCGATAAACCAATACCGAGGGGAAAGAGCAAGAATAAGGCACAGTACGTGCTGGTTAACCCTGTCGCAGAATTTTGCATATTCGCTAACTGGAGTGAGGTTTCCATTAACATCCTGTTTTCTATGATGGCTGATTGCGGCTATTGAATACGATGAACAGTCTGGAGATGCCCATATAACATCTGGGCGGCCAAACTTCTTAATGATGTCATCCGCTTGCACTTTCAGGATATCTTCGTATAGATCGATGTGGTCAAACCGCTTATCCCACTCGACGCTGTAAACCTCATGCCCCCTTTGTTCAAACGCTTTTCCGATTGACCGTGTTCCAGCAAACAACTCAAGTACTTTCATCTGCTTTTATCCTTTCAAATACATCTCGATACGCCTGATCGCCGCTTCAGCTCCTCGGCATATGTACGCACAGTAGCCCTGATCACGAAGCCACAGGATCCACTCCTTTTGCGCTTGTGACGGTTTGCCGCTGAGCGACTTTAGCTCGATCCACAGCCCGTGGTGGTCGCCGACAGGGTACGGGAGCAGTAGATCTGGAACGCCAGCTTTCACGCCAAGCCGCTTGAAGTGCGCAGCCTCAGCAGGGGTGCGATACCCTCCGTTTGGTATGTGAAGGATCTTCACCAGCTCTGGGTGTCGGCCTTTGTTTAGCTCGCACCACTCGATCAGGGCCTCCTGCTCCTGAGCCTCGTTTCGTTCTTTGATTCTCATACTTCCTCCTTCGGTGGCTCGATGGGCATCCAATAACGTGGCGTTCCAATCCATTCGGTTCTCTGGTCTCCGTCAACGTACCATCTTTCGCGTACGACGTTATAAGCGGCGGTTCTTAATTCAGGATAAGCCGCGAACACGCCATTATTTACGTCAACCCAAACAAGGTATTTTGCTGTTTTTTTCGGCGGTTCCTCCACCCTGTGCCACGGGGAGGCGGGTTCAACGGTTGGAGCATCGTCAACTTGTTCCGCATACAAAACGCTTTCAAGTTGCTCTCGCCCGTCCTTCAAAACTACAACAGTATGTACTTGTGTTGGGATAAGCGCATCTGCATCAATCAGCCTCATGTTTCGCTCCTTTCTGCGGGGACGATGGTAGGAGATTTATATATGTACCCCTGCGCAACAATGTAATTGCACTTTTCACAATCATGCTCTCCTTGTCTACATTGGTTACAGAATACTTCAGATTTCTTATACATTTCTTCTGCATCCACCAGCCGCCCATGCCTTTCGGGGAGTGGTTGCGTAATCGGGCATCCCGGCATCCTTTTTTCGTGAATTGGGAAGTTATACCCTCTTTGCTCGTTCGATATTCTGCACCTCGGATAATCGCCATAATCGTCAAGGCAAGGGCAATCAAAACAGCACCCCGGCATCTCCATCCGCACAACGCACTCGCTCATGTTTCGGCCCTCCTGTTCCATATATCAGCCGCATTTTCTTCTGCCTTTTCTCTTGTCGGCCCAGCTTGTCGGACACTTGCGGTACACCCAAGGCACTCAATCGTGCATATCTCGTGTCGAACTCCAAATACCATTCTGTTGTCCTTTTTGAACCGATAAGAGAAAGATATACCACCGCAAAACGGACACGGTTTCAGTTCAACGCTCATTCCCGCACCTCCATCTTCGCCCCGCAGTTGGGGCAGTAGTTCATACCGCCTGCGTAGTATGCGTCAACCACAAATTCTTCTCCGCAAACCGAGCATTTTCCATACCAGATGTAAGAATCCGTCACGTTAAGCCACTCGCCCCGCTTCGGCAACTGCTGTTCCAGCTCGTTTATGTGCTTCTCATACTGCTCTTGCGCTTCTCGCAGTTGATTCCGTAAACCCTCACACCGTTCCGTGTTAAGGTATAAAAGTCGGTTCAGGGCCTCAATCGCATCGGCGGCATCGTTTAACAGCCTTTTTATACAGATCCCATCGGTTCCCTTGTACGGGCAGTCACCGCACGGAGTTGACAGATCTGCACAGTTCCGAAGAACAGCCGCAAGATTCTTATTTTCATTCATTTTTCTGCCCTCCTGATCATGTACTCCAGAATGTGCCACAGCGCACGGAATGCGGCACGCTTCATATCCTTTTCCGAGATCTCTTTCCCGATCCCGTCAAGGGCGCAGAGGATCGTCTCCACGCCCTGCATATCTTCAACCAAATCGTTTCGAGTTGTCATAGATCCTCCAGACTCAATGCAATTTCGTCAAGATCAACAACGGATCTACCTTGTTCACACTCTGGGTGCCACTTATCGTAATAATCCTGTTGTCGTGCGCTCATGCGGCCTTTTTCCTTGTCACCTTTTTCCCATGTTCTCACAGCCGCCCTCCAGTCTTTCATCGGGTTCTTCCCCACTCGCCAGCCGTTGGCTGTGTAGTAGTCTATGAACTTCTCAGGATCCACTCGGTTCTTACGTTCATTACAGTACGCCTGAACTTCCTCCATCGTGGGTGGGGTGAACCGCTTGCGGTCACTACCATTTATTGACTTATCTTTACTTAACTTATCTTTACTTATATTGGGGCAACCATCTGGCAACCGATTGGCAACCATCTGGCAACCATCATCGCCAAGAGTGTACGACCCGTTCTCCTTCAGCTTCAGCATGGAGAACTCCTTTTGCCACACAGTAGGAGTGTACCGATCCTTCCGCAAAGCGTTCGCCATTCGCCAATGTTTTATGACGATCACTCCACTCTCGAACTGGTACAGATACCGAAGCGAGAGCAGGGCTTCGAGATCCCCCACGCTGGCGTGGGCCTTGAACATACAGAGCGATATCTGGTTACAAAACCCATCATCGTCCGCACTCATGGACAGATGGAGATACAGGGCCTGAGCACTCGAACTCAGCGACATGAAGTGATCATCATCGGTCACTTTCCGAGTGAGCATACGCCGTTCGCCCATACTCACCTCCCGAACGGTAGATCATCGGAGGAGATATCCGTGAAGCCCTCCAGCTCCTTCTTTTGATCCTTCTGCTTCTCGCTCAGGATCTCCACGGCATCGGCCTGAACATCCAGCGAAAGCCTCGCCTTTCCATCCTTGCCCTCGAAGATGCTGGGCTGAAGCTCGCCACGCACGAACACCTTCATGCCTTTTGCGAGGTACTTGGAGCAGAAGTCGGCCTGTTGCCGCCATGCGGTCACTCGGAAGAAATCGCTCTCCCTGTCGCCATTCTGGTTCTTATGGGATCTCGTCACGCCAACGGTGAACGAGGTGACGGATGTTCCGTTGTTGGTTGCTCTCGCAGTAGGATCTGCGGTGAGGTGTCCTGTGAAACTGATAAATTGCATATTGATTCTCCTTTCAAAGCCATGATTTTCCGAATATCGAGATCCAGTAATTAACGCTCCAGCCCATCTTATCCATGTACGCTTGCTGTTCATCGTGCTGGAGCTGTCTACGTGCCTCCACGCCCTTCGCCGAGTGGATGTACTCGTGGCACGTGGGGCAGAGTTCAACGGTCAGGCCGAATAGATCACTTGTTTTTCGGTATGAACCTCCGAAACAATGGTGGACATGGACGAACCCACGCTTGCCGCAGATCCTGCATACTCCGTTCATGCTCCCTCCTTGTATCTGTTCATCATCGCCGCCAGCTCCTGCGGGGTGAGTACCTCAATACCAAGATTGGAGGCCTCGTCCACGGTTCCTTGGATCAGGCGGTTCATTTCGTCCTTGGTCAGCTCGGATGTGCGCTTGAAGAATAGGTACATCTCCAGCCCGTTCTCGTCCTCGCCGATGTGCTTGGCGTAGGGGTAGATCCTTTCGATATCGGTGTTCTTCGGGAGCTTCGCCGCAAGGTATTTTCCGTCTTCGCCACGGGCCAGAGTTCCGTACTGAGATACCAGCATCTTCTTCGTTTCGTCCATGCTGGATCCTGTAACGGATGAGATCTTGTTGCAGAGAACATGGAAGTATGCGTTTGCTTGCAGGGATCGCTTCTCGCTCCACTTCTCCACGGTGATCTCGAAGTAGCCCGTGGGGTAGCCGTCCACGATGGCCTTGGCTTGCCCCACGGCTTCTGTATCGATCTCCACGGAGAACACCCAGCCCTTTCCATACTCATGCTGGAGTCGTGGGTTCAACGCTTTCATACGCCCTCCTGTTCCATTTCTCGATAACTTCCTCCATACTCTCCCCGCCGAACTGATTTGCCCCACACTCCATGTTTGAGCAGTATATGTACCAGTACGGGGATCCGTTCACATCATCGGAGCCACTTAGCTTTACATAACTTCCGCAGAACGGGCATCTTTTGAGGTTGATCATGCTTTGCCTCCCTTCTGCTTGGCGATGATCGCCAGCTTGATACTCCGAAGCACATCCACGGGAACGGTGTCGGCATCCAGATTCGGGTTCCGTGACTGGATGAAATCGTCCAGCTCCTTTCTGGTGATATCCATGTTGTAAATATCGTTCAGGATGCGGCGGCGTTCCTGCTCCTCGGACGGTTTACGGTACACGGTGTCAACGCTTGCCTGTTGGTCAGGATCATCGCCTGTCGAGATCTTGTACGCTTTCAGCAGGGCGTACTTGTCGCCGTAGGTCATGGCCTTGCCATCGCCCTTGTCGCCAGAATCGAGGCCCACGCTGAACACCACGGTTTCGATATAGTCCGTAGGATCGTCCATGTTCACGAATCGGTAGACGGTCTTGATCCTCGTGTAGAAGCTCGTTTTAACGCCGTATTTCGTCTCTGTTTCCAGCCTTTCGCTCTCCAAAGTTTCTCTATTCACAGGGTACGAATACACCCCGTGCTTGGCCTCCAAGGGCTTCACAGTATCGAGTACATCCCTCTCCGAAACGGCCTTGTAGCTTTTGCCGTTCCCCGTGTCGATACTCAGGTTTTTTGCTACGGTCTGCATATCAGCGGTGATCGCCGCCAGCTTTTGGAAAATGTTCATGTTTACTCCTCCTCGAATACGATTTTCTTTAGTGTTCCGATCAACTCCATCGCTTCATTGGCAACGGCTGGATCTTTGATCTCCCGATACAATCTCGGCAGGAGCCTGTCGAGCCTGTATTTCAACTGTTCTTTCTCGGTCAGTAGTGAAGCACCGCACCGATGGCAGAAACGACTGTTGGCATCGTGGGCCGTTTCTCCGCACTTCGGGCATTTGCGAGGATCAGGATCCCTCTGGATCAGGTGAATGAGCAAACCCTTCTTGCCGAGCCTCGTATACTCCAGCTTTCCCTCGTCTTGCATCTTCCGAATTATCTTCGCCACGGTTTCATGTGCAACGCCGTGATCCATAGCGAACTCGTTACCGCTGAATGTTGCATAACCATCTTTGTCGGCGTTCTTACGGATTGCCTGTAATAGGATCAGGGGAAGATTTTTTTCGATCTTTCTATATGCCATGTTTATTCCTCTCTTTCTGTAATATCAATGGTTCCATACTCGTCCTCCAGCACCTCACGCTCCCACGGCATAAGGTAGTTGATGCAGGATTTGTACGATGAAACTGCATCAGCGAAGCAGTCCTCGCATACGCCGTGCCTCAGTTTCCACGGGTAGTGGATCTCTCGGCAGATCTTGCACCGTTCGCCCTCCTCAATATCATCGGATCGGCAGTTAGGGCAGAGGGTAAAATCTCCCTCGTCTGTGTGCAGTCTCTTGCCTTCTTCCAGAGCAAACCGTTCATCGCAACGGTTGCAGATGTATACGATCTCGTCACTCATTTACAGAACCCCCTTTGCAAAGTTCATAAAAGAATCAATCCACCATTTGAGTGTTTCATCGAATGTTGACGGATGCCATCTGCCGTGGTAATAAACATTCTTGACGATTGTTTCAGCCGCCTTTACATCTTTTTTTGCGTCTTCTACGTTATGTTCACAGACGAAAGCGACAGCGTGTTTTCCTGCGTAGTCCAGATTGTCAACAAGGCGTTCAAGTGCCATTCTTTGTCCGTCAGGCATTTCGGCTCCTACAAGCTTCATTTCGCAAAAAACGAAAATTCTGTTGTGGTATTCAAAGAATCCGTCTATGTCAGTAGGAGTGATGTTTTTGTACCTTATGCCGGAAAAGTCTATAATTTGCTTTGCCCGTTCCCTGTGCTGAATAACGCCTCTGTTTTCATCGGTATAGTTCATAGCCTCGCACACCATCCTTTTTCATCGAACACGTTTATAAAGCGGTTCACATACTCACCGAAATAGATGATGGCCTGTCCTTGAAGCGGCGCACCCGTTTTCCCGTCAGGCGTGTAAAACTTCACACGGCTTTTCGGGAAACACACAGCCGTTGCGTTCGTAACCATCCCATAAAACCACTCTGTCTCCGTTGCGTTATTCACAAGGACTATTGCCTGTTTAATGTTTCCCAACTCATTCACAACCTTTTCGGCAAACTTGCCTATTAAGTCGCTTGCGTATGGAGGATTGAGCCAAACATTACCAAACCACGGCTTTTCGAGGCCGTTGTCTTCAACGGTGTAAATGTGGTCGGCTTTTACTGTCTTGTTTGCGATTTCGGATGATGCAGGGTCAAGGTTTATTTCACCCATGACGGCTCTGGCGGCTTCAATGTAATCGCTCGGCGTATACCATTCATTGTTTCCAGAATTAAAAGCAACGTGCGGCTTTTGTAATTCTGTATACGCCTGATTGATTGACATTTCTCCACGCCGCAAGGCTTCTTTCGTTTCTTCGCTTGCGTTGGCTTCTATCTTTTCCACCTTTGCTATGGTGTCATGCGATACGCCAGCTGCGGCGGCAAGCTCTTTTTGTGTGTCTATCCGTTTCACAGAATTCTGTGGAACGGTGCTATTTTGTTTCAGCCCAGAAAGTTGATTTTCCCTTGCCCTTTCCGCAATAACTGGTTTCAGCCGAAGGGCCAGCCTTGCACGTTCGTACAACGGCAAGTTGCGGCGGCTGAATTGATTTTTGATTATCCATTCAATTACAGCGTCACGGCTTGCGAAGTCTGTTTCTGTTATGTCGTAAGGCAAACCGTACTTTTCGCAAATTTCGTAGCGGTTGTGTCCGTCCACCAAAACACCATTCCATGCGATAAGGGCATCACGGCAACCTTCGGAAAGTATGCTTTCCTCAAGGCCCTTTCGCTCGTCAGGTGTCAGCGGTGGGATTAAGTTCTTAAATTCATTGTCGATTGTTAGTGTCATATGTCCTTCACCTTCGCCTTCGCAAGAAGTGCGTCCTTTCGTTCGATTTTCTTCAGTAGATCTGCGACTTGGGTTGTCAGCTCCCCAACATCCTCCAGTCGCTTCTGCCGTTCCTCTTGGTATAGGGCCTCCCAGTTGTTGAGGGCCTTGGTTTCCTTCCTCCTGCGCTTGCGCTCCAGCTTCGCCTCGGCTTCGATGGCCTCTTGGATCGCCTTGCAGGAGATCCACACAGCCAGCCCAGCCAGCATGAGTGCGATGCAGATGATCAGGATCGTTTCAGCCCACGAGGGCAGTTCGTAAATGGTTTCCATGTTGTCCTCCTTGATTATATTGGTAAACATTTTCGGCATTATAAAAGGATGCCAGCCTCACACCCAAGAGCGTCTGCGAGCTTAAAAAGCACCTTGACGATCACGGTGTCCACCCTTCCACCCTCTATCTTGATGATAGTAGGAGCAGAAACGCCACTTTTCTGCGAAAGTTCGGCAATAGTCATGCCAGCCTTTCGCCGCAATTCTTCCAGCTTCGTCATTTGGTTCACCTCCTTTCGATGTTTATCAATGTAATCATTATAAATTGCTGTTTACCAAAAATAAACACCCTTTTACCATACTTTACAAATTATTAATATTTGTTTATACTGGAGCCAAGGAGGAGCAGTATATGAAACTTGGAGAAGTAATCTACGGGTACAGGGCAGACCACAATCTTTCTATGCGTGAATTTTCAAGGCTGTGCAAACTTTCCCCTGCTCAGGTGTACTTCATGGAGAGGGGAACAAACTCTCACGGGAAACCATTTATACCGACCACAGACTCCCTGATAAAAGTAGCGGCGGCGATGGGAATCACATTGACGGAGCTTCTTTCGGTCTGCGATGATTCTATGGCTATACGGATGAACGAAGGACAAATATCACTCGGTAGGCAGGAAGTAATCGAGAAAATCATACTTGCAACTCCTGAACAGTTTTCACAAATAAAAAGCTTTGTTGACTTCGTGACTAAATCATAGCACTATGCACGGGTTATTTAAGGCCAATTATAACCCACTTTATTTATAGGGCGATAAGGAGGACTGACATGGGATTCATTGAAAAGTTGCTCGGTGAGGCCGATGAAAAAAAGAAGATCCGTGCGGTAATGGACAAGGCCTTTGACGGGACAGTTGCCGCACACTATAAACTACGCAATCAAAAAGGGAGAAACAACGCCAGAATAGTTTTCGGAATGGATGAAAAGTTCGGGTTCTGCTGGTATGCGGCTGTTCTTGATGATGATATAGCAGGGATATTTGTCCGTCAGGCAGACGAGATAGAGTATCTTTTATACGGAAACAATGTATCGTGTGAACCAGAGTTTAGGAAGGAGGAAGGAAGGATTGTTTGCGACTTCATCCTCACTTTTACAGAAAGAAAGAAGCGAGATCGGTAAAGTGAAAGCCGCATTGTATATAAGGGTGTCCACAACCGACCAGGCCGTGCATGGCTACTCCTTGGATGCTCAGGAATCGCTCCTGAAGGAGTACGCCGCCTCGCACAGCATGGAGGTGGCCTCGGTGTACGCCGATGA
>JAEEGL010129175.1_pt1 | contig 29512 bp, 12 predicted proteins | sample 9134231 | NCBI WGS metagenome assembly JAEEGL01 (sample SAMN16246548, study PRJNA631951) | gut metagenome | biome: gut microbiome; feature: rumen; material: fiber-attached | host: Bos | place: Iran: Karaj | collected 2018-10
GCCCTTTCCTGACTTGAAATCACTGACCTCAAGCTCTGTTTCATTCTCTGTGAGCTTCACAGGCATCATGTCCTGAAGAAGTGCATCCTCGGCAGAAACAGCCTCTTTTAGCTCCTTATCAAGCTCTGACTCCTCGCCAAGCATGTGTCTGTAGGCAGGAGTTGTAAGAAGATATCTGAGTATATTTCCTGCATTTCTTGCAAGCTCGCATCTAAGAAGTCTTCCTTTTTCCAAAGCATCATAAAGATCATCGCCGTTGGAGTTTTCCTCAGCGCTGCCATTTACCATGTTGAGGTCATTCTGGGCTCTTACCTGAGAAGAAACATTCTTATAGCTTCCCGGAGCTCCTGCTTCATCATTGCCCATAGCCCACCAGTCGGTCATGACGATTCCCTCAAAGCCCCACTCATTTCTAAGAATTGTGGTCAAAAGGTCATAACTGCTGGCAGTCCACACATCGTTTACAGGACCGTAGGTGCTCATGATAGCTCTGGCTTTTCCCTCTTTTACTGCAATCTCAAAGCCCTTGAGATAAATCTCTCGAAGTGCTCTCTCGGAAACAATGTTGTTGACAATATGTCTCTTAAGCTCCTGCGTATTTCCTGCAAAATGCTTTATAACGCCTGTTACGTCATATTTGTGAAGGCCCTTAAGCTGCGCTGCGACAAGCTTTCCGGTGAGGAAAGGATCCTCTGAAAAATACTCAAAATTCCTTCCGTTAAGAGGGCTTCTGTGAATGTTCATACCGGGTCCCAAAAGGGCGTCTATCCTGTTTTTCCTAAGGTCAAGAGCCTCCCAGTTAAAGAGCTTTTCGTTGGCCTCCTCACTGAAGGTGCAGGCGAGGCAGGTTCCGTTGGGAAGGGCAAAAGCGTGGGTTCCGCAGTCCATACGGATTCCGCTTGGGCCGTCGGAGCAGCCGGCAATCGGGATTCCAAAGCCGGAAAGCGTATCTGTCACTCCGCCGTAGGCTCCTGCAATACCTGCTGTTACCTTAGGTGAGCACATGCCCTCACCCCTTGCCATTGCACACAGATCTTTATCAGAAAGCTGGGCAATAAAGTCCTCCATAGAAACCTTACCGCTCTCAACATCTTTTAGCTTATAGCCCTTGTCGCCAACATAAGGGATGTCCTTTGGAAGTCTCTCCTGCCTCTTCTTATTTGCATCAATGGTTCTTGTGGGAACATCCTCGTATACCTTGACAAACCTTCCGTTTTCTTCGCCCGGAACAAGTCTCTCAAATTCCTGGATAGGAGCATAGGCTTCCTCAAGCTGGCAGATAACCTGTATCTCATCAAGGAAAAAGCTGCCAGCTTCTTCGGCGCTTCTTACATCGCTGCCCGCATAAACTGTATACTTGCCCTCCTCACAGACATAGGCTGACTTATGGCCTGTAATACCGCTGTCATCATAGGAGGAGAAGCTGTATTTTTCTACATCAAAAGACAGAACCTGGCTCTCTCCCGCACCTAAAAGCTTTGTCTTTGCAAAGCCGCAAAGAGCTCTCTCAGGCTTTCCAAGAGCTCCCTGAGGCGCTTTCACATAGATCTGAACTACCTCTTTGCCTGCCATCTCTCCTGTGTTTGTGACCTTAACCTCCACAGAAAAGCCTTTTTCATCACTGTTAAAAGAGACAGTCTCTATACTAAAGCTTGTATAGGACAGTCCAAACCCAAAGGGATAAAGAACCGCCTCCTTATCAAAGGTCTCGAAGTAGCGATAGCCAACGTAGATATCCTCAGTCTGGAAGTTCTTGACCTCCGAGCCGAAATTCTCAGTCGAAGGATAATCACTGATGTTAGCTGCGATAGTGTCAGAGAGCTTTCCTGAAGGATTCACTGCTCCTGTAAGTACGTCGAGGACAGCATTTCCGCCCTCCTGGCCGCCCTGCCACACATACATCACAGCCGCCGGATTTATCTCGCTGACCCACTTCATATCTATAATATTTCCAACATTCAAAAGAACTACGGTCCTATCAAATGCTTTGCATACTGTTTTTAAAGCATCCTTCTCCTGATCCGTGAGAAGCATGCTGCCCTGCTCTTCTTTGTTATCCTGATCCTCTCCGGCAGTTCTTCCGATAATGAACACAGCCACATCGGACTCTGCTTTTGCTTTTTCTATAAGCTCGTTACTTATAGACATTTCCTTCTGAAACCAGGGCTCTGCTGCCCATCCCATGCCTTTGTCAAAAGGATTTTCTTCGACAAAAGCCTCATAGGCTTTCCTAACTTCTTTGTTGACTGTCAGGTCCTTTGATTTTTCCAAGGCCTCGTAGATTCCAACTACGTAGTCAACATTTACCATTCCCCCTGAGCCTGTTCCGCTCTTATAGTAATTCATCTGGCTTCTGCCAAATACAGCTACGCGCTCGCCTTTTTTTATCGGAAGAGCTCCGTTATCATTTTTCAAAAGAACTATTCCTTCAGCTGCGACAGATCGCGCAGCAGTTTTAAACTCCTCAATATCCCAAGTCTTTCCCATTAAAGTCTCTCCTTATTATCAAGCGTTTAAATACTCTTTCTAAAACTTTTCCCCACGGTATTTTAACATCATTTAGTAAATCACTTCTACACTCAAATTATTAAGTCATTATAAAAAAATGACACCTTGTTGTTGCATATTTCCTTTTGTGGTAATCTTTACGTAATGAACACTGAACTCAAAAAAGGAGATAAAAATATGGAACTGATTCAAAGCTTTTCTGTAGACCATACACAGATCGTTCCCGGCATCTTTGTCAGCAGACAGGATTTCGTAGCCGGAGCTGCGATCACAACCTATGATATAAGAGTTACACGCCCCAACAAAGAGCCTGCAGTTGATGTAGCTGCAATGCACTCACTTGAGCACATCATTGCTACTTTTTTAAGAAATGAACCCGACTGGAAGGATGAGATCATCTACTGGGGTCCTATGGGATGTCTTACCGGCTTCTATCTCATCATGAAGGGCGACCGCGCTCCAAGAGAGATCCACGATCTCCTTGTAAGAGCCTTCAGGTCTGTTGATTCCTACGACACAGTTCCCGGAACCAACGAGGAGAACTGCGGAAACTATCTTATGCACAACCTTCCAATGGCAAAATGGTACGCAGAGAGATTCGCACAGTACCTTGAGGACAACAAGGACAACGATCTTATCTTCGAGTATCCAAAGACTGCAAGACTTGTAACAGACAAGGGCCAGCAGTTCCACGATTCATAAAACAGTCATATCAGTCACATCAGCCACGGGGACGGTTCTTTTGGCAGATTTTGCCTGCAAAATCTGCCAAAAGAACCGTCCCCGTGGCTGATGTGGTTTATTTTCTCTATATTTCAAAAACAAGCGTCAAATGATTCCTGTCATCACTCCTGATATAGTGCATCTCCTGAGTGTACAGCCGGGCAAGCTTAATTCCCATACCACCAGTATCCAGGTCGAGGAAATCCTTCTCCTTTACACTCGCTGTGCAAGGGTCAAAAGGAATTCCGTCATCAATAAATTCCACTCTGTAGCTCTTCTCTGTTCTGTTGCTGATAAAGCTGACGTTTTTCGCCCCTGAGTAATTGACGATATTTGCAAAAATCTCCTCGCAGGCAAGGATCATGTCCTTGATATTCTCCCTGTCTCCCAAAGCTGAAAGCATGGACTGTTTTACTCTCTTGAAGGATTCCAGATCGGGCGAAAGAACCATAGCCTCATCGCTGCTGCCGGTATGTATCGCTACAACGCAGGTGATATCATCAAACTGCTCGCGGCCTGCAGCATGTTCTTTTACCGAAGCTCCAACAGCAAGCGCCAGAGCCTCCGCGTCATATTTATTCTCGTTATCGAGGTAGCTTCTTGCTGCCACCTCCTTTAGCCTCTCTGTGCCGTACTGGTTCATCTTGTCATCGATACTCTCAGTTACACCATCCGTATAGATCAAAATGCCTTCGCCATTCTTTAGGCTGATCTCCTCATCGCAGATTCCAGGATCTTCAAAAAGTCCCAGCGCCATTCCGCTCTGAGGATTCAGATAATAAGGCTCCTTTGTGAGTATAAGAGGTCTGTCATGGCCCGCATTGGCATACTTCAGGATTCCCGTCTCCGTGTCAAGAATAGCAGCAAAAACTGTCGCAAACATGTTTTCTGTGTTTGACATGCACACCTCGTTGTTGACTGTGTTCAGCGTTTTCGCGATGGAATCTGAATTCTTAAGGCTCTCCTTGAGCGCTGTTTTTACCATAACCATGAACATTGCGGCTGAAACTCCCTTGCCGGAGATATCTCCCACAATGAAGCATATCCTTTTTTCATCGATCCTGAATATGTCGTAAAAATCTCCGCCAACCTCTTTTGCCGGCTTTTCATAGCCCGTAATCTGGAAGCCTCCGCCCTGGAGGCTCTTCTGAAGTGGCATAATTCCGCACTGGATCCTTTTTGCGACATCAAGCTCCGCCTTGGTCTGTGCTTTTTCCAGAGATAGCTTCTCAAGATCGCTGACGTAGGCTCTGATATCCGCAGCCATCTCATCGAAGGACTGCTCGATATCTGTGATCTCGTCCGAGAAAAAATGGTCCTTCCTTGCCGTATTGTCTTTGTCCTTAAGGAAGTTACTCATTCTCATTGAGAGATTATTAAGCGGAATAATAACTGTATATTCTGTCAAAACAAGTGACAGGATGATTGCAAGAAAGAATGAAACTCCAACCATGACCAGAACGGTCCTCAGCTGATTTTTCATTAGCTTATTAGTTGTCGAGATGTCCGCATCAATTCCAATGATTGCGCGGACTGTTTTTCCATCAGCTGCATAGACAGGAAAAGAGTAGGTACATACGCTTCCGTATTTATTGTCTACAAAAGCATGGTCCTCAGCTTTCTTACCTTTTTTTACATTCGCCTCACAGTCAATTATCGGGCCTTGTCTCATTGACCCGTAGGGTCTGGTGTTCTGAAGAATCTTGTCGTCATTCACATCGCTCGCAGCGCAGACATAGTAATACTTGATCTTTTTGTCGGGATCAACATCAACAAGATAAAAATATTTGAAGTTAAAATTCTCGCAATATCTAAGGAACGCTTTTCTGATGTGGGCAGCCTCGTCCTCCGTCAGGTTATTAAAATCCTCATACGGCTTAACAACGCGAAGAGCCGTATTATAAGCAGCTCTTGCAACCTCAAGGTCCGTCAGGGCAGCCTGCTCCATCATATAGTTTTCGCCTGCAAGCAGGGCAATAGTGATGGAAAGAAGTCTTGCAAGAAAGAAAATGATGGCAATCCGGACCAGCACTAATACTCTGGGGTGTCTTCTTTTTTTCTGCTTTCCCATAGTATTGCCTTTCCGTTTACTCAAACTTTATCTTCTTGTCGATTCCGGTAGCCTTAAAAATACTCATTATTCCTGCTGAAGCATTTTTTACGGTGAGAGCACCATTCATCTTTTTGTAGGCAGCAACAACCTCTCTTACTCCTGAAGAGGATATGTACTCAAGGGCGCTGAAATCAAGCACCAGATTCTCTGTATCCTCGCCAAGCTCATCCAGCGCTGCATGCATCTCCGGAGCTGCCTGAGTGTCAAGCCATCCCTCAACTGCAAGTATTGTCTCACCTTCATTAACTGTCTTTGTAATATTCATCTGTGCCCTCCTTATTCTTCGAAATATCCAAGTCCGCTAAGTGCTGAAACAAAGCGTTCTATATAATCCCAGGTTGTTACAGGCCATGCAAAGCCAAGTCTGTAGAGAACCTGCATGGTGTATTCACACTGTCTTGTGAATCTTACTGTCTCTCTGCCGCCCGGAAGCTGCATGTAGGCCATGATACTTGTGAGCTCGGTTGCCTTATCAGGGTCTGCCTGGGCCTTCATAAAGGCCTTTCCGAATTCCTCGCGCTCCACATATTTAATGTTATAGCCAAGATTACTAAGCTCTGAGAAAATGCCCTCCATCGAGATGTTCTGGTTGTTGAACACATGGAAAAGTGTGCACTGCTCAGGCGTTTTTGAAAGCATCACAACAGCCTTTGCGACTGCATCAATTGGTGAAAACTCCATTGTGTTGTCCAGCTGATCGTAGGCTGCGCAGCCCAGCATAGCAAAGGCTTTCAGTCTTCCCATTGCCGAGTTGGTCGCAAAGTTGATCTGGAACTCACCGTCTGAATGTCTCGCAGCAAGGTTTCCAAAGCGCATTACCTTGCCCTTAAGTCCCTTTGTTGCAACTGCCTCAAGAACAGCACGCTCAGCCAGGAACTTTGAGTGGACATACTTATTCTCAAGGAGCTGATTGCAGTAAAGGTTCTTTTCATCAGGAAGGAAGCCCTCAGGAATGCTGTCCTTATAAGCCGAGGTTACAACGCTCATGGTGGAGGTCTGTATCATTGCAGCTCCTGTCTTTAAGCAGAAGTCGACAAGATTCACAGCTCCGCCCACGTTGACATCTTCAATCTGGGTTCCGCTGGCAAAATGCTTAACAACTGCAGCGCAGTTGATAACAGTATCTATTTCCTTGTCCTCAAAGGTCTCAAGGATCTTAGTATCAGTAACATCTCCGTCCACTATGATGATACGCTCGCCTATCATATCTGCGAGGTTTGCATCAAAGTAGTAGAAGTACATTCTGATGAGTCTGTCCTCCGCTGTGGCATCAGCCTGTGAACGAAGGAGGCAGTATATCTTTTTATCCGAGCTTGTAATCAGCTGGTTAAGAACATGGATTCCAAGATAGCCGGTTGCTCCTGTAAGAAGCACATTTCCGATTTCTCTTAGCTGCCCACTCTTAAAGCTCTCAAGAGTGTTCTTGTTAAGCAGCTCGTTGATTGCAGTATAGTCGTAGCCTGTGATCTCCTTGTCCTCTTCAGACTCTTTTGCAACCGTAGCGGAAGCACCACCAACAAGTGCTGCAAGTTCACGCGGCGTAGGATTGTCGAAGACATTTCCGAAGGCTATCGTATATCCCAGTTTTGCTGCCTCGATGACTACGTTGGTAACAAGAAGGGAGGTTCCGCCCAGGTCAAAGAAGCTCTCTGTTGCACCTACGTTATCAACGTGAAGGAGCTTACCGAAGATATCGCAGAAGTTCTTCTCAGCCGGAGTTTCGGGAGCCTGCGATTTTCCGGAGCGGTAGAGCTCAGGAAGAGGCAGGTTCTTAAGGTCAAGCTTTCCGTTTGGTGTTATTGGCATCTCATCAAGCTGCATGTAGGCTGTGGGAACCATGTAGTTTGTAAGGGTTCGTCCAAGCTCTTTTTTCAGCTCTCCGATATCCACCTGATGATCAGCAGTAAACCAGGCGCAGAGATGCTCTATGCCATTTAGCTTTTCAATCTTGATGGCTGTTCTGCCGATTCCCTCAACCTGTGAAAGAACAGCATCAACCTCATCAAGTTCTATACGAAGTCCGCGAAGCTTTATCTGATTGTCGCGTCTTCCGAGGATCTCCACATCGCCCTTATCGAGCCATCTTGCGAAGTCTCCGGACTTGTAGATCCTCATTCCGTTGTAATCTATGAATCTTTCGGCGGTCATCTCAGGCAGATTGTGATAGCCCTTGGCAACGCCGATACCTCCGATATAAAGTTCTCCTGTAACTCCGGCAGGTACCTCGTTTCCGTCAGAGTCTACAATGAACTCCACAACTCCCGGAAGTGGTCTTCCGACATTTACAAAATCGTAGGCTGACAACTCCTGGGTATTGGAGGAAACTGTTGTCTCAGTAGGTCCGTAGGTGTTGAAAATGAGACGGTCCTTATTCTCCTTCAAGGTCTTAAGAAGGGCATCGGGATATTTTTCACCGCCGTTTATAAGTACCTTACAGTTGTCCACTGCCTCTCTGAAGGCCTTGGACTCCATAAGAGTCATAAGTCTTGAAGGGGTTGAGCCAAAGACATCTGTGCCTGTGGCTTTCATTCTTGCAGCCAGCTTTTCAGCGTCGTTGATCTCGTCATCCCCTGTAACTGACAAGGTCAGACCGTTGAACAGCGGAGCGCCCCACTCTTTTATCGAGAAGTCAAAAGACATGGTGGTGACGGTGGTAAGAACATGTCCTCTTTCCACCATCGCGTGCATCAGAATGTTGTCCTCTATGGCAGTCACATAGTTCACAATTCCTTTGTGGCGGAGCATTACGCCCTTGGGCTTTCCTGTGGAGCCCGAGGTGTAGATAAGATATGCAAGGTCGTCCTGAGTTATTGTAACGTCAGGCTTTTGGGTATTTGTCTCTTTTAAAAGCTCCTCAACGTCCACAGCTTTTTTATCCTTGAACTTTGAAAGTCTGTCGGCCGTTGTTATGATAAGCTCTGCACCTGAGTCATCCAGGATGTGTCTTATTCTTTCAACCGGATAATTAGGATCGCATGGAATGTAGGCTGCGCCTGCCTTTAAAGAGCCGTACAGGGCAAAAAATACTCTGGCGGTCCTTGGGAGCAGCAGAACCACGCGGCTTCCGGTCTTTACTCCTCTTGCTATAAGGGCATTTGCCACTCTGTTGGCGTTCTCGTCGAGCTCCTTATAGGTGTAGTCGCCGTCAACTGCAGTGATTGCAAGGTGATCAGGGGTTAGCTTTGCATACTTTTCAACTCCTGAGTGGAAAAGAGTCTCAGGAGAAATTGTGACCTTACAAGGCCTTGAATGATAGGTATCAAGAAGGCCCTGTCTTTCCTTGTCAAGAAGAGTTATACTGCGAAGCTTGGCTCTTCCCTGTCTGGCGAACTTCTCAAGGACGATTGCATAGGACTTAAGGAACTCCTGAATCGCCTTGTCTGTGTACGCTGCGTCGCTGTATTCAACCTCGATGGTTGGCTTTGCGTCCCTGTCGATAATCCTTACAGTGATTCCGAATTTTGCAAGGCCGGACTCGATTCCTTCCAGCTTCACAAAGCCCGGAATATCAGGCTTTTCAACAACGCCCCTCTGGTACTCGTACATTACATTCACGCCAAAGCCCCATTTTCCGGCAACTTCTGCGAATGGATAATTCTCATGAGCAATGGCATTTTCAAGGCCCTCAGAGACTTCTTTTACAAAATCGTTGACGCTGCCTGAGGAGAGCTTTGCTGCAAGAGGCAGTGTGTTTACGAACATTCCGAAGGTATCGGCAAAGCGGATGTCGGATCTTCCGCTTGATATGGTTGCAATATAGATATTCTCAGAAGCTGAGATTCTTGCCAGTGTGTAGTCAAGTGCTGCAAGGAACAGGCCGGGCTCAGCAATGCCCTCGCCCTGACAGGCTTTTTTGACAAGAGCCTCGTCAACCTGGCGGTAGGCAAAGCATTTGATGCCTTCGGTGCCGGCCTTGGTCACATCGGAAGGAAGCTCTGTTGAGGACTCGTAGTCGGCCAAAAGAGTGCCAAAGTAATCGTCGTATTTTGGACCACCAACCCCGTCCCCCCGGCCCATCTGGCTGCGGACGTAGGCGAAGTAGGACGCTCCTTCCGGCTCGAGGTCGGAGGAGGTCTTGAGGGCTACTCCAAGCTCCTTGAGGAAGGCGTTCATGGAAAAGCCGTCGAAGATCAGGTGGTGGAAGTCAGTAAAAAGCTTTACCTCATTTTCTGTCTGTACAATTGCAAACTCGAACAAAGGCCCTCTGTTTAAGTGGAAGGGCTTAACAAAATCGTCTCTGAATTCCTCAGCCTCTTTTTCGGACATGGTAAGGACAGGGATATCAGGGATGACCACTTCATCCTTATAGGCCATAACCTGATTCTCGCCCATGTCGAAGTGAACGAATACTGAAGGATGGGCTTTAAGAACCCTCGAAACAGCGTCTGTGAGTGACTCGGGACTTGTGCCCTTTTCGAAGGTGATAACTGAAGGGATATTGTAGGTGGTGCTGTCAGGATTCTTCATGCAGTCCACATAAACGCCGCTCTGAGCTGCGCTAAGTGGCATGGAGGTCTCTTCCTCCTCAGCTGCAGCGGCAACTTCCGAGCGTCCCTCGCCCTTCATCCAGCCTTCAAGGATAAGGTTTTCTATATCTGTTATGGTAAAGTCCTTCATCTCCTTAACGGGCACACTGATGCCAAATTTCTTAAGGAGCTTTGTTGAAAGACGTATCATGCTAAGGCTTGTAAAGCCAAGATATTCAAGTGGTGTATTAAGAGGCGGATTCTCCTTGTTGATTGCTTCTCCAATGACAGCCTTAAGCTCTTTTTCAAGGACGTTGTCAACATGAGTCGTATCCTCATCCTCTGCCTCAAGGACAGGCTCAGGAAGGGCCTTCTTGTTGACCTTGCCGTTCTGGTTAAGAGGGATCTTATCGATCTGCATAATTGAAGCAGGAACCATGTAAGGCGGCTTTCTTTGTCTGATGAACTCAGCGATTTCCTTGGGTTCAAGCTTTTCGTCGCAAACATAGTAGGCTGCGATTGCCTTTCCGTCTGCTCCAAGATCCTTGGAAACAACCGCAACGTCCCTTATCTGCTCCATTTCTCTAATAACAGCCTCAACCTCGCTAAGCTCTACTCTGAAGCCGTGGATCTTGACCTGTCCATCTCTTCTTCCGATGAACTCAATCTCTCCGTCATTCCTGAAACGGACAATATCTCCGGTTCTATAGCAGGGTTTGTACTCGCCATCGTCAAAAGGATTGTCTATAAATACCTCCGCTGTCTTTTCAGGCCTGTTGAGATAGCCTGCGCCAACATGAGGACCTGCGACCAGCAGTTCTCCGATAGCACCCGGAGGAAGCAGGTGGTTAAAGGCATCGACAACGTAGCATTTAAGGTCTGAGAGGGGACGTCCGATCGGGATATTGTCTTCTCTTTTTGTCACATGGTAAATGGTTGAAAGAATTGTACACTCTGTAGGGCCGTAGCAGTTGTAGAACGCAACGCCCTTTGGAGGCTCCATGGCTGCCAGCTTCTCACCGCCGACACTTATTGCCCTTAGATAAGGATTCTTCATTTCAACTGCAAACTGTCGTCCAACCTGAGTTGTAAGGAATGCAATCGACACTTCGTTTTCTATGAAGTAGTTGTTCATGGCAGCAAGGTCAAGCCTCATCTCCTCGGGAACAATGCAGACTGCAGCGCCCACGGAAAGTGCGGGATACATATCCATCATGCAGGCATCAAAGCCGTAGGAGGCATACTGGCCCACTCTGTCTTTACTTGTAAGTTCATAGTATTTCACATACCAGTCGATGAAGCATGCAAGATTTCCCTGGGTAAGCTTAACGCCCTTGGGAACTCCGGTACTTCCTGAGGTATAAAGAAGTATAAAGGTATCTTCAGGACTGTTTTTCGCAGAAGGTCTGCCCTCCTTAAGGCCCTCGATCTCCTTTAGGGTAAGGCGCATTCCGTCGTAGTCTGTTATCAGTTCTCCAAGCTCACTAGTAGTGATAAGAAGACTTGCGGAGGCGTCTCCTACCATGAAGTTAAGTCTTTCTGTAGGATAGGTAGCATCAAGCGGCTGATAAGCACAGCCTGCCTTTAATGCGCCAAGCGATGCGATGACCTGGTAGATTCCTCTTGGGATCAGGATCGAAACCACGTCGCCTTTTTTGCAACCGACAGATTCAATGTAGGCTGCGATATTATCTGAAAGAAGGTCCACCTCTTTGTAGGTGCGCTTTTCGTTTTCATATATTACTGCGATGTTGTCAGGATATTTTTCTGCAGCAGCCTTAAACAGACCTACTACAGTGCTATTTCTGTCGTAGTCTGACTCTGTCTGATTCCATTCCTTAAGCTGTTCCAGCTCTTCATAGCCTGCCAGTGAGATTTCACCTATAGTCTGCGCCACAAGCATTTTTCTAAGGACATTCTCATAACTTCTAAGGAGAACCTTTATGAACTCCTCTGAATACAGATCACTTCTGTACTCGGCGCGGATATTGTAGATTCCGCCCTGCTTGTACATCTGGATCGCAAGCTGCTCTCCCGTTGCATTGTCCATGACGGGAATCTGCTCAACCGGTTCACCTGCAAATCCGCCCACATTGAGCACATCGCCCTGGTAAACAAAAAGCAGGTTGCTGGTCATTCCGGTGCTTGCCACAAGCTCGCTGAAGGGATAGATGTCGTTACTCATGCAGCCCAGCATCTGCTCCTTGGCCGCCGTGAGATAGTCCCTAACCTCCTGATCCTTTTCAAATCTTGAATAAACAGGCAGGGTCTTAACAAGCATGGCGATGGTCCTTGCAGTACGCAGGGAATCACGGCCATTGTAGATTGTTGAAAACAGCGCTTCATTCATGCCCGCGTAGAGACCTGCGCAGAGTCCGAAAGATGCAACTGCATAGATGTTTTCAGTAATACCGGCCTTTCTGCAAAGAGCCTCTACCTCAGAGGCCTCAAGCGCAAGGTCCATAGTCACTATATCGTAGGAAGGCTCATCGTCCTTTTTATCCGGAATAGGAAGGCTGTCCACCTCAAGTCCGCCAAAGATATCAAGATACCAGTTCTTTGCTTCCTCGTAGCTCTCCTCCTTCTTCTCCTGCTCGTCCTGAGCGACCTCAAAGCCGCTGTAGGTCTCAGGCTCTACAGTACCGCCATTGTAGGCCCTCTCCAGATCCTTTACCATGACAAGCATTGATGCGCCGTCAAAAATGATGTGGTGAAGGTCCGTGAAGATATACTTGCCCTCTTCCGTTTCAAAGAGTCTTATTCTGAAAAGTCTGTCGCTAAGAAGCCTGAAGGGCTGCTTAAGCTCCGGTATAATTGCCCTGAAGTCCTTCTCACTCAGCTTTTCTATCGTCTGACTGTAGGGATCATTATCCCTTCTGTACTGAACAGGATTTCCGTCAGCATCAGTCTTTATTCCAAGCTTAATAAACGGATGAGCCTCAACAACTGCTTCAACAGCTGCGCGAAGCTTTTCCATATCGATCTTATCGGAGAGCTTTAAAAGGATTGGATTGTTGTAAGCTGCCTCTCCGTCCCTGTTAATTGATTCAATATAAATTCCAAGCTGAGAGCCTGATAAAGGATACTCCTCCAGCCTTTCTCTCTTTTTCCCTGCTCCCTGTCCGCCGCACTTATCAGCGATAGCTCTCGGCGTCTTGGCAGAGTAGATGAGCTTACTTGTTATCTCAAGCTCCGGACACTGCGACGCAAGCTTCATAACACGTATGCTGTCTCCGCCCAGTGCAAAAAAGTCATCGTCGATACCAACCTGATCAACAGAAAGAGCTGCCTCGAAAGCTCTGCAGAGCATGGCCTGAATGTCATTTTCAGGCGGAGCATACTCTGCCCTTCTGCTCATAAGATCAGGCTCAGGAAGGCTCTTTCTGTCTATCTTTCCGTTCTGGTTGATCGGAAACTCGTCAAGGTGCATGTAAAAGCCGGGGATCATGTAGGAAGCAAGCTTCTCTGAAAGCTTTTCAGACAGCTCCGAATCCTCCATCTCCTTACCTGTGTAGTAGGCGCAAAGAGCCACCTGGTCGCCGGCTCCCTTAACAGCCTTAACAACAGCCTTTTCAACTCCGGGAACATCGCGAAGGACGTTCTCAATTTCTCCCGGCTCAACCCTCTGGCCGTTTATCTTTACCATCCAGTCCTTGCGGTTGATATACACAAGGTTTCCATCGGGAAGCTTTTTAAGAATGTCTCCTGTGTGGAGCCAGCCTCCCCTGAAGAGCTTTTCTGTTGCCTCAGGGTCCTTGAAATATCCTATGGTGAAAGGACCTTTGGTACAGAATTCGCCCTCTTCTCCGTCCGGAACCGGATTCATGTTGTCATCAAGAAGTGCCCATACTCTTCCCTCCGGCGGAATTCCGACAGGAGTTGTATCGTAGGGCTTATCAACAAGGAAGGAGCAGACTGTTCCCATCGTCTCGCTCATTCCATAGTTGTTAAAAAGCTTGTAGCCATCCCTGCTGCACTGGCCGGTAAGACGCTCACTTCCGGTCATAACAAGCTTCAGGGACGCAGCTCTGTTATTAAAATTCGACAGTACCGAAGGACTGATAAAGCCAACTGTTATCTGATGCTCCTCGTAGTAATCCTCCAGCTTTTTTACATCTCGCATTGTGGCTTCGTCCATCAGGTGAACGCATCCGCCCATGGTAAGGACCTTGTAGATAGCCACAGACGCAACAAAGTAAAAAGGTGCTCCCATTGCCCAGGACTGGCCCGTTGAATAAACAGGCTTATTTCCCATCTTCTGATTAGCCAAAAGGCCTTCAAAAGTGTGGAGAATTCCCTTTGGCATTCCTGTAGAGCCGGAAGTATAGAGAAGGAAAGCCACATCCTCATCCTTTGACTCCGGAAAAACAGACACGTCAAGAATCTCTGTATTTCTTATCTCCTCTATCACATCGTCATCAATGACAAAAGGCGCATCGCAGTTCATGCTTATGTACTTTACTCTCTCCGGCGGAAAATGCTTTCCCATCGGAACAGCCGCATGGCCTGAAAGCCACACACCGCACACAGCTGCAGCAAATTCCATGGAGGATTCAAACCTTACAGGGATAAAGCTTCTCTCAACCAGGTGCTTTCCATATATCCAGGAAGCAGTCCTGAACATCATATCCCCAAAGGTCTCATAGTCGGTCTTTCTTGTTCCGTTATGGTCTACCAGCGCTATTTCTTTTGCAAACTTCTCCGGTGCTTCGCACAAAAGCGTAACGTATTCATTCATTATCATTCCACCCCATTTCCTTGCCTTGTATTTCAATGATCGTGTGATTAAGGCTGATAGCCCGCATATAGGTTATCTTTAGCGCAAGCTTCTTTATAAGTTCCAGCCCTGAAATGTCAAATTCTTCTCTCGAAGGAACCTCATAGGTCGTCGGGTCAAAAGGCACTCCGTCGTCTCTAAGCCTCAGGTAATACTTGTCGTCTGTTCTTGAAAGACAGACATCTATGAATTTGTCCTTCGAATCCTTATAGCCGTGCCTTCCGATATTGGAGATGAGCTCCTCCGTTGCGATACCCAGGGCCTTGCCCCTGTCGGCAGGAATACCCTCTTTTTCGCAGTACTCAATTATCCTTTCGGAGGCATTAACTGCATTTTCGTCGTTTCCTGTTATTGTTATGTCGCAGATCTCTCCGGTGTTCTTTTCAGGTATAGCCATAAAGCCTTTTGGCGGAACCTTCCCTATAGCCTGCAGGATAATGCGAAGGAGATTGAGTAGCACAAAAGCAAGCAGCTCACTTAGAACCACAGCTCCAAAGAGTCCGATAAAGCCAAAGAGCCTTAGTCCCAGCAGCATAAGCGGAATCTTTATTATGATGAGCTGAAGACAGCTGCTGAAGGTTGAGAGGAAGGTCTGTCCGATTGTCCTGTAGTAGTTCTGGGTAAGAGCGTTCAGAATATAGAAACCAAAGCTAAGAGAAAAGATGCTCAGTCCCTTTAAAAGCTCCGGGATTATCTCAGCCTTGTCAAATCCATAGAGAAATACAAATATCTGCGGCCTTATAATGAACACCAGCATTATCGCAGCGCCAATAAGGAGTGAGGTCTTCAGCACCCGCAGAAGGACCTTTCTCATGCCAAAATAGTCTTTTTCTCCATATAAAACACCTGCCACTGAGGCGATAACCGAAGATACTCCGTTAAGAAACATCTGAACGATCAGTTGAGTATTGGTAGAAACTGCGTATCCTGAGAAATAGTCGTTTCCAAGAGTGGAAATGACTATTCTGTTGATGACATAGACACTGATGACAGTCATGATAAGATACGCAAGATTCGGGAATCCGTTCTTGAAAGTTGTACCCATCAGCTTTTTGCAAGCCCCAAGTCCCTTGAGGGTAGGACTTACCATTCTGTTTGAGCTCCTAAAATATTTGGGAATAAAAATGATTCCGGCCACAAGATAGCCCAGAATTGTTGAAAGCGCAGCTCCTGTGATCCCAAGAGGCGTGAATTTTACAAGGATAAAATCGAGGACGAGATTTACCACATTTGCTGTTATATGAAGATTAGCTGAAAGAGTGGGATTGCTGTCCGCATTCATGAGATATGCCATGACCAGAACGAAGGATAAAACAGGCATACCTAAAGAATAGACCATCGTCATGCTCTTTACCATGCTTTCCAGCTCCATAGTCGCCCCTGTGATTCTGACAAAAACGGGCACGAGAACAGGAGATAAACAGGAAAACAGCAAAGGATACAAAACACTGACCAGCATACAAAAGCCCATAACTCTTCCGGCATTTTCGATATCTCTTTTTCCCAGAAGAATAGCTATGGTTACTGCGCCACCGGACCCAAGGAGGATCGCTGCTGCCTGAAGAATGTAGGTATAAGGGGTAGATGCTGTAACAGCGCCATTGCCGAGGCTTCCCAGCAGATTCCCCACTATCATCGCATCAACTACATTCCCCAACTGGAGAGCAACCGTTGTCATAACTCCGGTAAGCATGTACTTGTAGATTTTTTTCTTAATCAGTCTGTCGTTACGCTCCATGTATATTATTATACAATAAAAAAAATATGTCTTTTATTAAATTGCGATAAACAAATACATTCCGACGGCTAATATGATATGCTCAATATAGTGAAAAATATTGTGGGGATATCGCATATGTCGCCTGTCAAAAATAGTCCTGACAACAAGATAATAGCGAAGCATGTGATTCAAAACATTGATGCTGCTCTTGAAAAAGGCTGGGTAAAAGTTTACTACCAGCCTGTTATTCGTGCGCTCACAGGTCAGCTCTGTGGTGCTGAGTCTCTGGCAAGGTGGATCGATCCCGAGTACGGTTTTCTTTCCCCTGATAAGTTCATTGGGCCACTTGAGCTTGGCAAGCAGATCCACAAGCTTGACTGCTGGATTGTAGACAAAGTATGCTCTGATATCTCAGAACGTCTAAATAAAGGACTTGATGCAGTTCCTGTATCAGTCAATTTCTCGAGACTTGATTTCGAAGCCGCTGATATGCTTCAGGTTGTAGAAGATGCGGTGGAAAAATATGATATTCCCAAGGACTATATTCATATCGAAATAACTGAGAGCATGATCGCTTCTGATGCTGCGCTGATGGCAAAGGTCATTGCAGATTTCAGAAAAGCAGGCTACGAAGTGTGGATGGACGATTTCGGAAGCGGCTATTCATCTCTTAATCTGCTTAAGGACTACCACTTTGACACCCTTAAGCTCGATATGGAGTTTCTTTCCTCGTTCAATGATAAATCAAAAGCTATTATGACCTACACTATAAGCATGTCCAAGGACATAGGAATCAGAACCCTCGCCGAAGGTGTCGAAACCGAGGAACAGATAGCGTTTTTAAAGAGCATTGGCTGTGGCAAGCTGCAGGGTTATTTCTATGGAAAGCCAATGCCTATTGATGACTTTTTTGCCCATATAGAAGAGTTCGGAATTGGTATTGAAGCAAGGCAATGGCGCCATTTCTATGAGGTTGCAAGCTTTAACGCGAAATACACTGATGAGCCGCTCGAGATCTTAATAGACAATGGCCAGAGCTTTAGAACACTTTTCATGAACGTGCCTTACAGGCAGCAGATTCTTCCTGACGAGTACAAGCACGCTTCTCTGGACGAGATTGACCAACTCATTTACAGACCTTCTTCGGTGTTGCTGACAAAATATCGCGAATATGCCGGAAAACTCGAAAGCTCAAGAAATCAGGAACCCTTTTACTATACCGCCAACGGAAATATCCTTTGCTTTAAAGGCGAGGTTCTTGCGGAAATAAACGGCAGCTATATCATAAAAGGTGCAATACGTAACATATCATCCGACAGCAATATAAAGACCTATAACAGCATGGATGCCAAGCTCAAAGAGCTCAACAATCTTTTTGAGACGATTACTGTCATAAACCTGAAAAACAACACATTCTATCCGCTTATCGGCAATTACAGATATATCGACAAACTCGGGGAAAGTCGCGACAAGCTGGATAAAATTTTTGAAGCTCTTTTAACCAATTTCGTCGCTGCCACAGATAGGGAAAAGCTCCGGAAATTCTATGATGTGTCAACTCTGCAGGAAAGGATTGTAGCCGGCGGAAAAAGCCATATTTCCACAGTTGTAAGAATGAAACAGCAGGATGGCAACTATGTCTATAAAGAAATTTCTATTTTGCAGATTCCGGGTTCACACGAAAAAGAATTCCTGTTTTGTACCAAGGCAACAGGTGATGACATAGAAGAATTCCTTTCAAGTAATGCGGATGTTTTCAATTCTTCAGACTATGGTATCAAAGACCTTGGCGACATAACCTATGAAAAAATGTGGGAGAACACGGTAAACAACTCCTCCATCAAGTTTTTCTGGAAGGACAAGAACCGAAGGTTCCTTGGTGCAAGCAGAGCCTTCCTTGATTACTATGGCTTTACCGTCGAAGATATACTTGGAAAAGACGATGAGGACATGGGCTGGCATGTAGATGGCAAGGGCTATCGCCGCGACGAGCTTGATGTTCTCCAAAAGGGTGCGATCATCAAAAATGCGCCAGGACACTGTATAGTAAAGGGTATTGTTCACAATATCATATGCTTCAAGAGTCCTTTGTACGAGAAAGGTCATATTGTTGGTCTCATGGGATATTTCATCGATGTTGATGAAGAACTTGGACATATAGACAATCTCTATAACAAGAAAAAAAGAGACCCTGTCACAGGTCTCATGAACGCTGTTTCTCTCATGGAGACAATAAACAGCTTCGCCATAACCTATGCAGACAAAGAAATAAACTATGGCGTCATAGTCCTTAGAAATAAGAATCATCACCGCATCACCACTGCTTTTGGCGAGAAATTCTCCGATAGGCTTCTAAAGAAAATGGCAGATGCCATCCTTGAAGTTACTGAAGGAAACTGCGCAGTTGCAAGAACCATCGGGTCTGATTTTACTCTTGTAAATAATGCGAGCGATAAATCAGTGCTCGAAGATATGGAAAAGAAGCTTAAAGAAAAGCTTGAAGGTATAAAAGAGCTTGATGGCAACAGTATCACCATGAAGATCCAGACCAGATCCAAGCTTCGAACCGAGGACGGCATAACAGACGAAAACATCTACCATGCTGCTCTGATGGATCTGATAGAAGACAAATGAGCGAAAGAAAGCTAGGGGACGGGGTTAGTGGACCATTTTACATGGTCCACTAACCCCGTCCCCTAGCTTTCATTCCACAATCGTAAATACAATTACAGGTTTACTGTCTCTTTCGGTTATATACTTTTCAAACTCCTCTTCTCCGCCCGTAAAATCAGATGAATCAGAGAAGGTATTCTTTGTTCTTGTGAATCCGTGGAAGGTATTGCTGCCTGTTGCTAATCCATCTGAGATCATGTCCTTTAAAATAAGTGTTCCGACTTCCTCAGAGATGAAGTAGGTCTCGTAGGAGTGGTTGGTCCCACCATACAGTATTCCATCTGCAGCTCTTAAAGGATAGGATGAACCGGCTCCCTCAGCGTTTCCAATCTGTCTGACCTCACCGTCAAACTTACTGTAGATTGAAGCGTTATAAGCAGAATGATCATATTCAAAAACAAAGTCTGTAACGACAAGAACGTCTTCATCACTTCCGATAAGCTTTATAAAAGCATAGCCCTGGCCCGGGGTAAGGCAGCTGATAACTTCATCATAAGAAGTGAAGGTGGTTTTTCCTGACTGTTCCTGAAGGAAGTCGCCGGGCATATCTTCTAAAGCTTCGCCCTCATCTGCTGCTCCCTGAGCGCTTCCTGCTGAAGTATCCACAAGTGAAAGTGGCTTAAAGTCAAGCTCAAGTCTCTGCATGGAAAGCTCCATTGCATCATTGAACTCCTGCTCAGAGATTGTTACCCACTCATTATTTCTGTCAGTTGTAAACCAGGGATTCTTTTCGTTCTCGTAGCCATCGTATTTGTAACCATACTGATACGTCATATCAGGAGTATGTCCTGAATAGGTATATACTGTCCATCCGCTCTCATTTGCTCCGCCGGAGTACTCGTTGCAGATCCAGAGATTGCTCATAACATAATATCTGTCTCTTGCGCCTCCGCTTACAACATGAACGGCCTTGCCATCAATAGCTCCGAAGATATCGTAGATCGCTCCGGTTGCCATATCTCCGATAAAAAGCTCGCCATTGGAATCTCCACCGATATCCTTAACAGCATATCCGATTCCTGCCAGCCCTACAGCTGACTGATATATTCCGTAGTAATCCGGCGCATAGCCAAGCTCTTCAAGCTTATTTGCGTCAGCACCTTCATTAAGTGAAACAGCCAACGTCCTAAGTGTCTCCTGATAAATAGCTTCAGAAGCCTCATCATCTATAACGTCTGATCCATCACTCAGCGCTGTGATCTCATCCGCGATATCTGCCAGATTCTCAGCCAGCTTCATCTCGCCGGATGCACTCTTTCCACATGCCGTGAGCGCGAAGATCAGCCCGGTCATCACAACAATAATTCTCTTCTTCATAATATCCTCTCCTCATAAAAAAAACGATCACTGTTCCTAACACGAACAGATATTACTCCCTACACTATCACATTACTGTCACAGTTTCAAAGTGTACCTAACAAAAATGGTACACCATAATGTGTACCATTTTTATAAAAAATTTATTAAATCGTCACCACTTACTGTGGTGACATTAAACAGTGACCGGAGCGGGTGGAGCAACCGGAACTACAAGGGTGGCGGGAGCTACCGGGGCTGTTTCATCGGGGATGCGTTTGAGGAGGCCTACAAGATTGATGTATTCTCCTTTGTTGGCGTTGGCAAAGCGCTGAAGCTCCTCTACTGTTTCTCTAGGGATACTGCCTCTTTGTGCCATCCAGGTGTCTGTGGCTACATAGGATTCTCCGAGATAATACTTTCCGTCTGCATTAAAGTGCTCGCCAACCTTGTTGAGCTCGCTGGCCAACATGCCGAATAGTGAAGCCGGAATCTTTTTTACCGGAATCGACTTTAGGAGATCAAGGATGATAATAAGCTTTTTATTATAATCATCAAAGTGCCCATAGTAGCGTGAGCTGTCGTCCAGTGCATCTATTGCTACCCGGACAAATGGGAAAAGGTAGTTATACATATAGCCATATTCCGGTGGGAGATTCTCGAAAAACTCCAGAAGAAGCCCTCTGTGATTGTCCGTATTTTCGATAAAATTCTTTATGTTGGCTGTGGTGTTGCTGAGATAGTTGATGTTATTCTGAATATCATTATCAATGCGTGAGTAAAACGCCTTGTAGCCTGACATGAAGTTGCACAGTTCATCGAAGAAGGACTCGATGCTGCTTATCTCCAAGATCACCACATTGCCATTTGTCACATAGGGCTCAGGCTTTGGGTCTTCCCTCTTAAAAAGAAGCTGAATGATGGGGAAATCATAGGCCTCGTTGACGTTGGTAAATACGTTGTTGGCCCAGTCCACAGCGGTGATAACATTGAAATCTCCAAGACCGTAGCCTATCATCAGCACGCAGGACTCTTTTATCAGGAAAGGAAGTCTTGACTGGCGATAGTCATTGGGCCTGAACATGTAGGCGTAATCTTCGTTCGTAATGATTATGTCGTCCGGTTCATTGCATACCCCGTGGAGATGGAAAACCGGAACAAGTCCGCTTATGTTGCAAAAACAGCCATTTGGGGAAATGGGAAGTGCTTCCCCGCCCAAGATGCTTTCTATAATCGAATCATAATTGGTCGTGGCGATCCAGGAAGGCCGAACCTCCCTAAACCAGGCAGAATACTTTTCGCGCTTATCGTCTTCCGGATAGGTATTGGTAAGTTCGCACACTTTTTTCTTGAAAAGCCTGACAGCTTCAACGTAGCTTATGCCTTTCTTTTCCGCCACCTTGCTACAGATCTTGGAAGCCAGCTCCGGGTTTGAGCAGTAAGACTTCGTAACATCCCTGTCTACGCCAAATTCGTCGCAGCACTTCACCAGCAGCTCGTCCCACTTATAGGACTGGTATCTGCCGCCCTCCAACACAGCCTTGGAAAAGCCTGCTCCGATGAAATACCCCAGCGTCCCCAACCTGCAGGCATTACAAATGGTCCTGAATAGATCTTCTCTCGTAACTATCATAGGTACCCTCCAACAATTTTCACTTTTCTACAATAGTACCACTCAGGACCACATAGGTCCATTCAAGCATTCCTAAATTCAACACAGCGAACACGAGCAGGAAAAGTGGCATTATGCCGATGCCGATGTGCAGCTGAAGGTAGCCAAATACAAAAGGCATAAAGGTGCTGCCAAGGTATGCTGAGGCCATCTGAAGTCCGATCACGGGTGCGCTGTATCTTTTTCCGAAATTCGTTGGAGCCATGTGCTGGATGGCTGGGTAGACCGGGCCCATGCCAATTCCGATGAGGACGAAGCCGATGGCTGCAGGAATGTAATTTGCTATCGGGATCATTACCAAGATGATTCCCAGAATTTCTATTGCGATTCCGATTCTTATGAGGAGTCTGTCTCCGAGTTTGTCGGAAATGAAGCCGGAGATCAGTCTGCCCAGCATAAGTCCTCCGAAGATCAGGGATCCGAAGGAGGCGATCATTTCGGCAGACAGGCCTTCTTTTGTTCCGGCAAAATAGCTGGAGGTCCAGAGAAAACATGTGGCTTCTCCGGCGCAATATGCAAAGAACGCAATCAGAGTGAAGATAACTCCGGGAACTTTTATCGCTTCCCTGATGCCCGCTCCCGGCTCGGCTGTACTTTCGCGCTCAGCCTCACTTTTTTTCCAAAGAGGAATTGACATTATACAGATAAAAAGAATCCCCATCTGGATGAAGGCAGTCCATCTGTAGCCCTCATTCCATCTGGCATGGTGCAGCGCAAGAGCCATGATGTTTGGGCTGATGAGGGCGCCAACGCCATAGAAGCAATGAAGGAAGTTCATCACAGAGCCGGAGTAGTTGTTGGCAACATAGTGATTGACTGAGGCGTCGATTGCGCCAGCTCCAAGGCCGTAGGGAACCACAAACAGAAACAGCATCCAATAGGATGATGCGATTGAGAATCCGAGAAGTCCCAGAATTGTGAAAAAGATTGATACGATCACGATCCACTTTGTATGGAAACGTCTGATCATTCGTGGGCTTAAGAGCGCCGAGATGATCGTCATGAAGGCGATTGACATGGACACATATCCTGCGTAGGAGGATTGGACGTCAAAAGCCACCTGCATGGTGGGCCAGCCCGAACCCAGAAGTGAATCCGGAAGTCCAAGGCTTATAAATATCAAGTAAATCACTGCAAGCAAAAGTTGTACCATTCGAGTTTTCCCCTGTTGTTAAGATTTTTGCATTCTCATATTATCATCTTTTTTCTTCATGTAAATAAACTCAGCTGCTCGTAGTCCTGACGGCTGTCTAACAGTGGCATCTTCATCGACAGCATCTGCCTCGCAGCTTCTTTATCACATAGCCAGTCCTTGACATCGTTTTTCTCAATCATAAGTGGCATACGGTCATGAACTTTTATCATTGATTCATTCGCCGCGGTCGTAAGTATTACAAATGAGTCCACGTTCTCAGACAACTGGTAAAAACCTGCAAGGTAGATTGGGCTTTTATCTTTTCTGAAAAAAGTGACTTTGTTCCTATCCTTATCCCACTCATAAAAACCGGCGGCCGGAATGATAAGTCGTCTTTGTTGAAGGCTGTCTGAAAACATAGACCTTTCCAAGACAGATTCTGCCCTGGCGTTAATGATAAGCTTCTTATCCTTCCCTGCAAGTCCCCAGAACATATCTGCTAAGCGAAGCTCTTTTTCAGATTCACCTTTTGGAGCAGCAATTACAAGCGAGTTCATGCCCGGTGTAACATCGCCGGCTTTCATGGAAACCGTGTTTGCCTTTAGCCCCAGCTCTTTTTCTACCTCATATGCAGTTTCTTCTTCACGAAAATATCTGCCACACATATTATTTCATCCTTCATTTCCAAAATATAAGGGACCGCTTCAGCGATCCCCGTATAATAATTTCATGTTCACTGTTTGCTATTCAGCTTATCTAGTTCTGCTCTCAGTGCAGCAATTTCTTTGTCCTTGTCTGCGATTGTTTTGTCCTTATCTGCGAGCAAGACTTCATACTCTTTTTGAGCATCACTGAAGCCGGTATCATAACGTTCTTCGCTTATTACCTGTATATGCCTTTTAGCACTGTATCCTAAAACACCCACTTCCATGACCTCCTTTCGGTACTGCAAAAAGAAATCCTTCAGAACATCTTCATTTATGCACTCATCAATAGCCTTATTGACTGCATTCCTGATTATGCTTTTTCGTTCCTTCTTGTTCTTATTAAGGACCTCTCCTATATATTTTCGCACCTTGGAGACAAAAATGCTATATTCTTTCATCGTTTTCCGGATTCCACAACCCTGTAATAGCCGCAAACACTTGAAGCGCTGTCGTCAGCTGCGAAGGGGCTCTTGCTGCCAAATGAAAGTTTCGAGGTCTTGATACTGACTTTGATGACAGTTCCGGGAAGGACGCTGTCGGTGTCGCGAACCTTGTCTCCTTCGTATCTGACTGTTCCGTCGGAGAGAACTGTGTCGGCTGCGTAGTAGTATTCAAGGTCGGACTTATTCAGGGCTTCGACATCCTTGCCTTTTCCGACTGTCAGAGCTTTGCCGTCCTGATAGAGCTTTGCTGCTGCCAGGAAGTAGCCATGCTTGCCTCTTGCATTGTATTTAACATCCTTTGCAAAAAGGTATGTGGAAGAAACAGGGGCTTTTGTTATGCTGAAAGTAGCATTGCTGCTGCCCTTGAAGTTTCCGATACCCTTCACAACTACTGTAGGAGCAGCCTTTGCGTTTTTGTCCGCTACCTTGGTATTGTTCTTGTAGGTAAGAGTATATTCGGTTCCTTCGCCAAGCTCCAAAGCCTTCTTGACTGTTCCGTCATCGTTTCTTTCAATAACAAATCTGACAGCAACTGAAGGTCTCGCTCCCTTCTTGGAGTATGTAGCATCCTCCACGGAGATCTCCAGCTGGTCGCGAAGATTTCCTGCCACATTGTAAGGAGTGATGGTCACAGTCTTTTTCAGTATTCCGGTAAATCCATTTATTCCCTTAAACTCCAGAGTAACCTTACCGGGATAAATCTTTTCCGGGAAAGATACTGTGTAATCGCCGGTTATTCCGTCGGTTGACAGGGTAAGCGGTACATTTTTCTTTAGTGCTGAATCGTAGGTGTAGAGCGTCACAGCTCTCCAGCCCTCCTTCTGAGCTGTCTTATCCTTAGCGTTATATAGATCTGACAGAGATATGGCCTTTCCGGTAAACTCTACCTTTGATCCAAGTCCTGCAACTTTAACTTTGTTAAAGGCGATTCCGGTGATGGTAAATGTCCCCGTCTTGGTTCCTACAAAGCTCACCACATCAGGATCTGCCTTTTCAATTCCTTTAAGGATGAAGCTGTGCTGTCCTGCGGAAATGTAGTCATCTCCGGGAGCTTTCTCTACAGTATAATCAACGCCGTAGGTAAGGATCTTGCTGCCATTTTTAACATAGGCAGAAGGCTGCTTACCCTCTCCGTTGTCAAAAAGTGCCTCGAGATCAACGGCCTTTTCGATGTCATAGGAAAGCTTAAGAGCCTTTCCCTTGGAATCTGTTACCTTGAGCTTTGATACAAATACTGTAGTGCCTGACTTATGAGTCTTTACAGTCACCACATCACTCATCCTGCCTTCAAAGCCGCTGTTTTCCGCAGCTTCAACTGCAATAACATAGGTCTTTCCGGCCTCTGTAAGCTTAAAACCAGCTGCGTCTTTTATCTGTGCTCCATCAAGACTGCCCTCATAAAAACTAAGAGTATAGTCCTTATTAAGCTTCAGAGTTTTCTGCCCAAACTTAACAACCGGCTTAATGCTTGAAAACTTAACCTTCTTTTCTGCTGCTACAGGCACTTCCAGCTCAGAAGTGATATCTGCAAGGTCCATGGAGATCTTTTCGATCGAATAGGTAAAAGTAGCTGTGAAGGAGTTCTTTCCTTTTCCCTTAACAACAGCCTTCGCTGTGTTCTTGCCTGCTGCCGTGTTGTTCTTTCCGGTTACGGTATAGTCCCTTCCCTCAACCAGCCTTCTGTTTCCGCGGTAAACATTTATCGCATCATTTATGCTCACAGCCGCTCCGCTGTAGGATGCGCTGTAATCTGTCTGGGCTGATTCTGTGTAGATCTTGCTGCCATAGCCCTCGCTATCGTTTCCAAAAATGTACCAGATGCCCTCCGGAACGTTGTTGGAATCATCGCTAAAAACATCTCCCCTTAAAGCATCTGCAATATCGCCCCAGTTGTTTTTTACAAGGGTAAAAGAGTAAGTGGTAACATCGCTTGTAACATTGCCGGCCTTATAGGCGATGGCCTTCACTATCGTATCAGCCTCAAGCTTTATAGGCGCGCTGTAAATAACCGAGCCTGAGCTCTGAGGATTTCCCTTTCCATCAACAGAAGGCTCTTCTCCGCCAAGAGCATAGTAGATTGTCGCGTCATTGGTTTCGGATTCAAATGTCAAAAGAGCTCCTTTATTAACGCTTACTTCTTTCGCATCAAGGGCTTTTCCGTCAACCATGCCCTTTGGAGCCTTTACTTTCATGATTGGAACAACGTAAACAGTGCAGGTTGCAGAAAACTCTGTGCCCTGGATCGTTGCAGCTATTATTGTCTCCTGTGGTTCCTCGAGGTCATAGGAAGGAATCACAACGCCCTCTGAAGTTACAGTTGCAACTGTCTCATCGGAGCTTGTAAAGATCACCGGGGTATCTGCGTATTCATCGATCACATTAACCTTGAGCAGCCCCGTAGCACCATTAGCCGCTCTTATGGAAATAGCATCTTCCTCAAACCAGATCATATTTCTGACACTTACATTTATGGTCTGGCTGAGAGTGCCACATTTTACTGTGATCTTGGCATCTCCAACCTTGTCTCCTGCTGTGATAGTGGCAGTATCGCCGGTTGCTGAGACTTTTACTATACCTTCATCTGAACTTTTCCAGGTAAATTTCTCTGTCCCATCGGAAGGCACGTAGGTTGCCTTGATCTGGGCCGTTCCATTTTTGGCAAGAGTAATATTCGTCTTATCTACAGTGAGCTTGGGATTTCTTATCCTATCCGGATTGAGCTCAATCCAAAAATTACATAAGTCAGAACAGTACTTTTCATAGCTGACCTGGAAATAGTAGTTTGCTTCTGTATCCGCTGAGTTCTTAAAAAACTCATCCACATATTCAAAGGCTGTTTTTCCATCATCTGCTATGGAAGTCAGGTATTCGCCATTTCTGTAGAGTTCATAGCTTACTGCATTCTTCGCAGCCTGCCAGGTCAATGTGACCACCTTCTCCTGAGAGACTTCATAGTCAAAAAAGTCCCAGCTGGGCTCAACTTCATGAATATCAGTTGTGGTTTTTCCATCAAGAGTAGCTGTAATGGTGGCCATTCCCATCATTTTTTCAGTGAGCCTTCCGTCAGATACGGTAACAACGTCCTTATCGGAAGATGTCCACACCACTTTTCCCTTTGGAACATAGCTCTCCGGGTTGCAGGCCACGGAATATTGAAGGTAAGTGCTTCCTTCCATAAAGTCAATTACCAGATGCTTCTGAAGAATAATAGCCAGCAGATTCTCGGTAACAGTTACATTTATGCTCTTTGATACTTTGCCGCCTTGCACTGATGCGGTTATTACTGCAGTTCCGGCAGCTGCAGGAACAATCTGTCCCTTATTTACTGTTACTACTTTGTTATTTGTGCTTGTCCAGACGATGTTTTTATCTGAAGCATTGGCTGGAAACACCTTTGCCTTTATCTTGAAAGTCTCGCCAACATTGATGGTAAGATTGGAATCATCTTCCAGATTTTCAAAAGAAATTCCTGTTGGAGCCACATATTCAGAAGGCTCCGCGTTGCAGGTAAATGCCTTGATCTTGAAATTGCCGTTTGTTCCTGTGGTTTTCCAGTTGCCATCGTAGACCAGCTTAAAGCTCTCGCCTTCTTTTGAGGAAATAGCTTTTCCCTCCATAGAATATGTACTCTCCCTGACAAGGGCGGGTACATTCAAGGTTACAACAACCGCAAATTTGCTGCCCGGAGCAAGAAAAACACTATCCTCAAGAGTAATTGTGTGATTTCCTGCAAGCTCAACACTTCCGAAGGTTGTGGCAGTTTCGCACAAAACGCCGCTGTCGGGGGTATCTACCACATCCTTATATACTTCGATGGTGTAATTTGTATTTGTAGAGCAAGTATAGAAAGATACTGCCTTTAAGATCTCACCATATTCTCCATCTTCACCATGGGCGGTAAAAACATTTGCACCAGCTTCATCAGTATAATACCCCATCGCATTACCGCCATCGTACTGATAGTTATGGTCATAATTATCTGAAAGCTCAGCATCCACTCCGTAAAAATAATCAAACAGTGTCTTCTCATAGTAAGACATCCAGAAATAACCCGAATAACTTTCAGAGTCGCCATCTTCTTCTGTCATCCAGCTGTTTCGCACAAGAAATGCACCATCTCCTGCGGGAGTGGAGGTAAATTTTTCTTTTGAAAAATTGTCATCCCATCCGACAATAGCTATGGCATGGCCGCCCATACCACGATTTGCGGGATTGTAATAACAGTTATTTTCTGAATTATAAACTCCCTCTCCGACCACCGGTGACATGCTGTTATTTGCAATGAAAATAAGTCCTGCAGCACCGTTTTCATAAACAAGCTTTTTTATAGGATCCAGAATAGAAAGATCTCCGCTGCTTCTAAAGTCCTCCATATCCACATCAAGGGCATAAAAGTTCTGCACATGGGCTGCATCATCAAAAGCTATTGCCTCCTGAAGACCGGTGCTCTGAGCGATCTTGTCATCTCTGGTGTACTTCGCAGTCTCTTCATCAGCAGATCCAATCCACTGTGTAAGGATTGATCCTGCTTCGTTATAGTTTCCACCAAGGTCGAGTATCTTTTGCTTTTCAGTTACAACGTAGTCACCCTCAGTGCCTCCAAGAGGGTCAACTGCAGTATTATAGGTAAAATATGCAAGGTGAAGTTCGGACAGATCAACGTCAGAAACGAGGCCCTTTTTCAAAAGATTGATCTCCACAAGGGCTGTTGTAGCGAAGGCCCAGCATGTGCCATAGGGATTCTGATCTCTAAGGGGCGGAAGAAGGGCTGTTTTATATGATGCGGGGTAAGAAGCTGCGTAGAGCCTCTCCTCTCCCTGGGCAGGGTTATTGATGACCTTGATGTACTCTTTATCCAGGTCATAACCGGTTGCGCCAATATTTATGATTTCCGATTCAGAAGTGGTATCGGGATCATCAATGGAGTTTTCTTCTACTGTCGAAAAACTTTCATCTATATAAGTATTATCTGTAATACCTTCATTTGAAGATGAAACTTCCGAATACTCATCGTAAAGTAACGCATCTGCATCGTCACTTACGATCACTACTTCTTCACTAGAAGTATAAATTTCGTAATCCGCAGCAGCTCCGGTAACTGTGCTTGTCGCAATTAAGGTACCTGCAAGAATAAACGATAACAGACTCTTGTAATTCATTTTTTCCCTCCATGGACTCGCCGATGAGGCGAAAAAAAAATAGCGACGCTGATCGCATCGCTATTAATAAACGTAATAAGTGCAACTGGCTGTCCTTTCGGACCCTATAGCTTTGCGTCA
>JAEEGL012259087.1_pt1 | contig 29512 bp, 20 predicted proteins | sample 9134231 | NCBI WGS metagenome assembly JAEEGL01 (sample SAMN16246548, study PRJNA631951) | gut metagenome | biome: gut microbiome; feature: rumen; material: fiber-attached | host: Bos | place: Iran: Karaj | collected 2018-10
AATTCCGCCGCCGTGATTGCCGCCTACAAGTCGTTTGCCGACGATTGCCGCAAAAACAATGTGCCGATTTCCGAAACAGACAATAGCCTGTTGTCGTCATTAATCCGCATGCCCGAACTTCAGTTGAATGGAAGCGATGAACTTACCGATGAGGAATGGGCTGCCGTTGAGTCGTCAATACAGAAGTCTATCGACCGTTGCTGCGAGTACCGCAAGGAGGAAGGTCGCATTCTCGAAAAGGATGTGCTGGCAAAGATTGATTCCATACTTTCGCTTCTCGGACGCGTGCCACAGTACGAAGCCGAGCGCATTTCTGTTATCAAAGACAAGATTCGTCAGGCACTTAACGAACTGAACCTTAACGATTCGAACAGCGAAAATCGCTACGAGCAGGAAATTATCTACTATCTTGAAAAACTCGACATCAACGAGGAGAAAGTTCGTCTGCGCAAGCACTGCGAGTATTTCATCGAGACGGCAAAGTCGGAAGATGCAGCAGGTCGTAAGCTGGGATTCATCGCACAGGAGATGGGGCGCGAGATAAACACTCTCGGCTCAAAGGCTCACCACGCCGAAATGCAGAAGATAGTGGTAATGATGAAGGATGAGTTGGAAAAAATTAAGGAACAATCGCTAAATATTTTGTAATGAAGCCAAAAGTCGTAATATTTTCGGCACCGAGCGGTGCAGGCAAGACAACGGTAGTGAAACATTTGCTGGCTATGCCCGAGTTTAACTTGAGTTTTTCAATTTCGGCTTGTTCGCGCAAGAAGCGTGAAGGTGAGGTCGATGGCAAGGACTATTATTTCCTCTCGGCCGACGAGTTCCGCAAGAAGATTGAGAACAACGATTTCCTTGAGTGGGAGGAGGTTTATGCCGACCATTTCTACGGAAGCCTCAAGTCGGAAGTTGACCGTCTGACGGCTGCGGGCAAGAATGTTGTTTTTGATGTGGATGTAAAGGGCGGACTGAATATCAAGAAGTATTACGGTGAAAATGCTCTGGCAGTGTTTGTTATGCCGCCATCGGTCGAGGTTTTGGAAAAGCGTCTCCGCGACCGTTCCACCGACAGCGAGGAGGCCATTCGCACCCGTATCGACAAGGCCGTTTACGAACTTTCATTTTCCGACAAGTTCGATGTCGTGCTTGTGAACGACAAGTTAGACGAAACCTTTGCCAAGGCGGAAAAACTGATTGGGGATTTCTTGAAGAAATGAATTATTGGTAAGATATTAAGCCCGTGAATGCGGGCTTTTTTTGTGCCGTCAGTTATATTTGTTATTTTTGTGATATTATTTATCGAAAACGTTTGACTTATGAGAAAAATATCATTTCTGATTGCCATGATGTTTATTTCAGCAATGGCTTTCACTCAGTCAACCAAGGTGTTGATTGAAACAACAAAGGGAAATATTACTGTAATGTTGTACGATGAAACGCCAATGCATCGTGACAATTTTATAAAGCTTGTCGAAAGCAATTTCTACGATAGCATATTGTTTCATCGTGTGATAAATAACTTTATGATTCAGGCTGGCGATCCAACATCTAAGAATGCTGCGCCTGATGTGCTTTTAGGCGATGCAGATACCGACTACACCATTCCTGCCGAATTTGTTTATCCAAAATATTTCCACAAGAAGGGCGCACTTGCTGCCGCACGTAATAGCGATGACGAAAATCCCGAGCGCAGAAGTTCTGGTTCGCAGTTCTATATTGTTCAGGGACGAACATTTACAGATGAAAAACTCGACAAGTATGAGGCGCATTTGGGAATAAAGATGCCTGCCGATATACGCGAATACTACAAAACCGTTGGTGGAACACCGCATCTCGATACCCAATATACAGTATTTGGTGAAGTTTTGGATGGTATGGATGTCGTAAACGAAATTGCAGCAGTAGAAACCAACAAGGACGACCGCCCTGTACTCGATGTCAGGATATTGAAGATGAAGGTTGTTAAGGCGGATAATAGTTTGGGAGAATAGTACCAAGCATTACAAATAATTTGATTCCTTCTTTTTGGCTCGCTCTTTGCTAATCATCTTTGCAATTTCGTTCAAAATTATTAATTTTGCATTTTAAGATTGAAAACTAATAACAGTTGGTTATGAAGAAAATAGCATTGATTGTTGCTCTTGCACTCGTTTCTGCAATGGCATTTTCGCAATCGACCAAGGTGTTGATTGAAACAACAAAGGGAAATATGACCGTGATGCTTTACGATGACACACCTTTGCATCGCGACAATTTTGTAAAACTTGCCGAAAGTGGTTTCTACGAAGGCTTGCTGTTCCACCGTGTTATAAATAACTTTATGATTCAGGGTGGCGACCCGATGTCGAAGAATGCTGCTCCGAATGCTCGTCTTGGCAATGGCGGACCTGGTTACACAATTCCTGCCGAAATAGTTTATCCAACGCATTTCCACAAAAAAGGTGCTCTTGCCGCTGCTCGCACTGGCGACAATGTAAATCCAAAGCGTGAAAGCTCGGGTTCTCAGTTCTATATTGTTCAGGGACAGAAATATACCGATATGAAGCTCGACCAGTTTGAAAAGGCATTGGGTAAGACTTTCACAAATAAGGAGCGTGATGCTTACGCAACAATTGGTGGAACTCCACATCTCGACAACCAATACACAGTGTTTGGCGAAGTTGTTGAAGGTCTTGGCGTTGTCGATAAGATTGCTGCTGTTGAAACAGCTCCTGGCGATCGCCCTGTAGAAGATGTGAAGATTATAAAGATGACCGTTATTAAGGACGATTCTAAAGAATAGTCTTCCAAAGATGGCTGAAAGTTTTATTTTTTCTGGAACTGGCTTTGTGCTTGGCAAGTACGAAGTTACAAACTCTGACATACTGAAATACATCCGTCTCGGCTACCTTGATGGGTTCAACGAGTCGCGGGCAGCCAAGTCGGAGAAGTATGAGGCATACAGGGAGAAAAATCCCAACACTACCGCTTTCGACTATATGGCCGATGCTAAGATGGGCTTCCGCACGCGCTACCATGTCGTGCCGTTTCCGCCTGCTGCATCGCAGTACAAGAATGCTGACAATACAATAACTTTGTGCGTCGGTGCAGTCGAGAAGGCGCTTGCAAAAAGCGGACTTTCTGGCAACGACATTGACGCTTGGTTTGTCGGTTCGGCAACGGCTCCGCAAAAGGCACCAGGAATTGCCGAGTTTGTGAAGTCGTATTTCTGTTCCGAAGAAAACCAGTCGCCGTCGTTCTCGCTTACCTCGGCTTGCGTAGGTTTCAATTCAAATATTGAGGCGGCACTTGCTTATTTCAATTCGCACCCGGTTGCAAATCATATCGTTGTGGCACATTCCGAGGTTATGTCGGAACTTTTGCTCGAAGAACGCGACTTTGTTCCGTTCACGACTTTTGGCGATTCGGCTGCGGCAGTGGTGATTAGTAGGGTGCAGACCGAAGAGAAATGCGGTATAGTTGCCGTTCGCAACAACGAGGACATTGCAATGCTCGATTTCCTTGGCGCCGACCATTCTGGCAACCTTTTCATGGAACCGCGAATGGTGAAAAACCGTGCCGTGCCGAATATTACTTTTACGGCGCAAAAACTGCTTGAACAGTGCGGCTGGACTATCAACGACCTTGCTATTTTCATTCCTCACCAGACTGGAAATGCAATCGTTCATTCGGTTGCCGAAAACCTTGGCATTGATAAGGCAAAAGTTTACCAAGAGGTGCAGATTAACTGTGGAAATCTTTCGGGAGCTTCCATTCCTGCTTGTTTCGATGTGCTTATGTCGGAGGGTAGGCTGAAGCCAAACGACAAGGTTCTGACTGCTGTGGCAGGTCTTGGTGGTGAATTTGGCGGTTTTGCATACATAATGCCTCCGCGAGAGTTCAAATTTTCGCCATCGTGTGAACTTGAAGGCAGAACACTAATGCTCACGGGCGCATCGGGCGGCATTGGTCGCGAAATTGCTCTTTCGTCTGCTCGCAAAGGTGCGGAACTTATATTGCTATACAATTCCAATATTGCGGTAATCAACAACTTGAAAGAAAAAATCTCTGCCGAGTGCAATGTTCGCGTTTCGATTGAAAAGGTCGATTTGTCCGACAAGTCACAGGTCAATGCTTTGGTGACACGCATTGCCGAAAAGTATGGTAAGGTTGATTATTTGATTAATACACATGCTGTTACTGGCGGACTTGCTCGTGCTACCAAGGTTGGAATTTCCGAATTTGAGGATGTCGCACGGATAAACTACGAGTCGATACGCTATTTGTGCGAAAAAATGTCCGATTATGTGCGCCGTGCTGTGCTGATAACGGGTTCGGTTGGCGAAGATGCCCAGTTCGCTGGTTCTGCACCCTATGTCGTGTCGAAGCGTGCTTTGCGCGGATTTGCCCGTTCGTATGCTGGAAAGGTTTACGAAAATGGTGTCAAGTGCATATATTATCTGCCGGGACTTATCGGCGCAGGTATGGTGTCGAAACTCGATGAATCGCAGATTCAGGCTTCGATGATGGCTGTAAACCAGAAAGTTCTGACAAATGTGGATGAGATTGCCGAAAGAATGGTGCTGTCGGTGTGCCGAATAAAGGTGCCGAATGTCCGCATTTCGTTCGAGGAAAAACTTATGGTGATAAAGGATGTTTACCTAAACTACTGATTGAATGATGTTTGAAAACTACATATTTTCCGGATTCGGATATTCTGCTGGCAAGTTTACAATTACCAACAACGACATTTACGATGCCCTGAAAAAAGGCTACTTCGAGGGATTTGCCGAAGATAAGATTAGCGGAAGCGCAAAATTCGAGAAATATCGCGAAACTCATCCCGACGATACTCCATTCGACTATTTTGCAGGCAACATTATGGGCTTTTACGAGCGTCATTATGTACGTCCGTTTCCGCCTCGCGTGAACCGTATGCAGGTGGAGTCGTCGTTGGAACTGGCTGTAAAGGCAGTGAAAAACGCTATGCTCGATGCAAAAGTGCAGGCATCCGACATCGATGCGTGGTTTGTCAGTACGGTTTCTCCGCATCAGCAGGCACCGGGAATTGCTGGTTCGGTAAAGTCGTTCTTTGTCGATGCAAAGAACTATACACCAGCATTTTCGCTTATGTCGGGCTGCGCTGGGTTCAACCAGAACTTGCAGAAGTGCATAGAGTATTTCCGTTTGCACAAGGAAGCCAAGTATGCAGTTGTGGCTCACACCGAGACAATGTCTTCTTTTTTGAATAAGCGCACAAAGTTTGTCCCGTTCGTAACTTTTGGCGATGCGGCGGCAGCAGTAATTGTGGAGCGCGTTGAAGCGGAAGAAAAGTTCGGCGTTTTGAGCATCTGCAACTATCAGGATTTGAAAATGCTTGATTATGTTGGCGTTGACGATGACTGGAACCTTTATATGGACGATTCTGTAATTAAGGATCGTGCATGTGTAAATATTCCAAAGGCATCGCGCGAATGCTTGTCGGAAGCAGGGTGGGGAATAGATGATATTGATGTTTTTGTTCCGCATCAGACTGGAAATGTTATAGTTAAGCAAGCAGCTGCCGAGTTGAATTTTCCAATGGAAAAGGTTTTCCTGAAGGCACAAAATCTCTATGGAAATGTCTCTGGATCAACCGTTCCGCTCGGACTTGCAATGCTCGCCGAGGAAGGAAAGTTGTACGACGGACAGAAAATCTTGAGCGCAACTGCCGGCGTGGGTGGAAATTATGGAGGATTTGCATATTTGCACCGTAAGATTAATGCCGAAAAATCCAATTATTTGCTTCATAATAACGAACTTGCAGGTAAGAATGTGCTTGTACTTGGCGCTTCGGGCAAATTGGGAACAGAGGTTAGCAAGGAGCTGGCTTCGCGTGGTGCAAATCTTTGGTTGCAAGGCAATTCGGGTACAGAAAGTTTGAATAATATACCGAAAGCTCAAATTCTGAAGTGCAATTTGGGCGACAAGGCTTCGGTGCGTGGTTTTATCGATGAGGTTAACTCGTTGGATGTCAAGTTCGACTATCTTGTAAACCTTGCCGAAAGCACTGCCGAAAACTGCATGGATGTGAACCTTTATGCACCCATTGAGATTATAAATGGTATTGTAGAGAAAATTTCACGAGGTATTCTTGCAGTTGGGAATGGCGCTGAGGACTTGAATTTTGACGAGAACTACAATGCGTGGGCATCGTCGAAACGGGCGTTCCACGGCTATCTGGCATCGGCGAGCGGTGAATTTTCGAAGTATGGCTTACGGACGGTTTACCTGCATTTGGGCTTTATGGACGATGGTCTTGTTTCGCAGTTGCCCGAAAAGTCGGTGTTCAAGTTTATGGTGAAGTCGCGTCAGGAAAATCTTGTGAATTTGGAGGTCGCTGCCGAAACGATTGTAAATGCGCTTTACATTCCGCGTCAGCTTGGCGTCAACTATTCCTACGAAAATCTGATGCTCGTAGGTAGGTTGGGGTACGACGAGAACAAGATAGACTAATATTTCTATTTCTTATCTTTGTTGTAGATAAAAAAATGATTATTAATAAATTAGAGATTGATAAAAGATGAAAAGAAGAATATTCTTATTGTTTGCAATCGTTTCTATAGTGGGGATGATAGTTATTGGAGGTTGTAATGGTAATGAAAAAAAATCAGAAGCCGAAATTGATGATTCAAAATTGAATGGTCATGAATATGTTGATTTAGGTCTTTCTGTGAAATGGGCGACTTGTAATGTAGGTGCGTCTAATCCACATGAATATGGTGATTTCTTTGCTTGGGGAGAAACCAAACCAAAAACAACATTCACAGAGAAGAATTATAATTTTTTTTCAGATCCAGCAGTTTTGCCTTCCGATGCTGATGCTGCAACTGTTAATTGGGGAAATGGCTGGCGTATGCCTACAAAAGCAGAGTGTGATGAGTTGGTAAACAATTGTAAATGGACATGGTTGGATAATGGTTATAAGGTGGTAGGACCTAATGGCAATGGCATATTTCTGCCCGCAACTGGCAGCCGCCGTAACAGCGACATAGCTGGTGTCGATTACGTTGGTTTATACTGGTCGTCGTCGCTCTACGTGGATCACCAAGGCAGAGCGTGGTCGCTCTACTCCAATTCGGGCTATTGTTGCATTTTCGAATACTGGCGCACAGATGGACTAACTGTTCGTCCTGTCTGCGACCAATAAATTTACGATTTAGCTATGTCTAGCTAAAGGTTTAGATTTACGGCAGTCGGAAAAAAGTCGGCTGTCGTTTTGTTTATAGATGTATATAATGAAATTTTTTGTTGTTTTTCTGATTTGCAATCTTTTGCTAGCCCTATGGGCAACCTTTAGCTCGCTGCTAGAGGCAGCAATCCGAAAGGCTTGAATATCAGCATTTGTAATGCGTAAACGGATTAAAAATCCTTATATTCATGTTGTCTGGATTTCAAATCCAGACAACGCGAGTTGCAAATCCAGACAACAGTGGCAGCTTTAATACTATTTATTTTTGAATTATTTTACTATTTTTTCAGTATCTCTTATCGTCTTCCCGTTATGTTCATAAACGGATGTTATCAGATATGTTCCTTGCAAATGAAATAAAATTTCTCGCTGCTGGTAAGGATTCAGAGAAAACTCTTCAACTACTTGTCCAAGAACATTCAGTATGGAGACTCTGCAGATTTCACTGCCACCCACTATTTGAAGCCTGTCACCAAAGATAATATAAGGTTTTTCGAATGTATCTGTGGACTTATCATGTATGCATACTATATATTCCGAAGTAAACTTTTCAAATGTCCCGTCACAGTCAGTCTGCACAAGCATATAGTAAGTGGTGTCGTATGGATACCTGTCAAGGAGCTGGTATGACCTTCCTGTATAGGTGTCAGAACCCACATATATAGGCGTTTCGGTGACAGATACCCATTGAGGATTTATCAAGTCTTTTGATCGGAATACTTCAAATTCACAGTTGTTCTGTTCCCAAGCGGTCGCCCATTTCAATAGGTTTCCATGTGGACTAGGGGTTCCTTTGAAGTAGTATAGTCGAATAGGAAGAGGGTCATAAGATTCAATGTTCAATAATATGTTCTTATAATAGCTGCCATAATTCACTACTAAAGTGTCGCTGCCAGTATCAATGGGAACAATATTAGGTGTTCTTACTGAAACTTTGCCTTGCTTTGATGTCCAAGATGTTCCAGTAAAGTTTGATACAGTGAAATCTGTCTCTATTGCATCATACTTTTCATCATTTGAGAACAAAGCATAAGACTTGGCAACCATTATTACACTGTCATTGTCAAAGGACTTTGGGTAAGGATAGCCACCATCAAATATCCAACCGGTAAAAGTTGAAGAAAGACTGCCATCTATGATTCCAGATGTATATGCAGATGTACCGTGTCTAGAATGGTTGAGATACATTCGCTGATAATCATAATAGACATTTATTTTAGGACAAGTGTCTGGGAAATCATTTCCAGTAACCTTGCCGATTGCTGCGGAGGGATTTTTCGATACGGTGGTCGCCGCGCTTAAGCAGTTATACACTCGCATTCCAAAATAATACCCGCCGACGATTCCCCCAAAATAATTTTTTGACCCCTCGAAGCCGTTAATGTTACCACAATTCAGGCAGTTCTCAACAGTTACATTATGTCTTATGTATGCTATTATTCCTCCTACCGAAGACAGACCATATACATCAGCAAGATTTATGCAATTTGTTATTAGGGTGCGTTTATACGATACATTTATTCCATTAGATTCGGGTCCACTTCTGCCAACTATACCGCCAATACACTTTGCCTTGTCAGTTTCACCATAAATCAAACCGGTAGATGAGCATTTGTTGACTGTACCGCCTTCAAGAATTTCACCTACGACACCACCTACAAATACATCTCCACTAGTATTTACATAAATTTGGCCTATAAAGTGACAATTTTCTACCATGGAATTATTTTGCATCAACCCGCAAACACCACCTATTCGTTTCTTACCAGATATTGATATGTTTCCATAGACAGTTATATTCTGTATGGTTCCTTCATTGATATATCCAAATAGTCCAGCATAGTCTTGATTGACTATATTGAGATTTGATATTTTATGTCCATTCCCTTCAAAAGTGCCCTTGAATGGCTTGCCGCCCTTTCCAATAGGTGTCCATTCTGCAGTCAATGCAATATCATTTTCCAATGTTACAGTTTGACCTTCATAAGTGGTTCCACTATTCACAGCAATTGCAAATGTTCTCAGTTCGGACTCAGTACTTATATGTGTCTGCGCCAAACAACTTATTGAAAGCATGACTGTTGTAAGGAATATGAGTGTCTGTTTTGTGTTGCTAATGTATTTCATTCTTTTTTTTATAGGGTAGTTTATTGTTTTTGTATATATGTGTTGTGTTCTAATGAAGTCCTGTTACAATTTCCCTGTAATAAATAATCTGTTGTATTGTAAGGGTGATTGTGGAAAAATGCCATTTTGTTGCGGAACAATTCTTTTGTAAGGTGTGTTTTTCCTACTCTTCGTCTGCCATAAACGGCTACAAACTCTGCTTTTTTGCTGTGATATAATGTGGTAAGTCCTTCTATTTCGTTTTTCCTACCAATAATATTCACCATAGCATTTCTTTGGTTATTCATTTGCAAAGTTACAGGTTTCGTATTTTCGCGAAGTAATAAATATGTCTTATTATACAAGCTGTGTAAAAGTTACTACGAGGATAGTTAGTGTTTGTTTATTTGTTCCCGAAATGGATAAAATGTATGTTAGGGGATAATTTGTTGCATGTGGAATCTTTACTTGAATTTTTACCGATTTTGCCCTTTTGGGTTTGCAACCTTTGGCTCGTCCTATGGGCAACCTTTAGCTCGCTGCCAGAGGCAGCAATCCGAAAGACTTGAGTATCGGCATTTGTAATGCGTAGCGGATTAAAAATCCAGACATCGCTAGATGCAAATCCAGATAATGCTGGGGAAATCAAATCCCTTGTATCCATTCCGCAATAGTCTTCATTGCATCCTCATTGAATGTTTCTTCGTTTCGTCCGTAGAAGTTCGGACTGCCGAAAATACATTTCTGGAACAGGTGGTTCAAGCCTTTGAGTTCTATTGTTTTGTAATTTTTATTCTTGGCTTTTTTCATTGCCTTTTCTACTCCGGCAAGATTGTCTTTGCTATAAACTTGCACGTCTTTGTCGCCATTGAGGGCAAGTAGTGGAACCTTCACTTTGCATAGGTAATCCTGCGGATTGAAGTCGATGAAATATGACATCCAAGGTGTGAACAGCTCGTCTAAGTTTGCCTGTAAAGTTTCCTCGTCGTAGCCCGATGGAGCAAGTTTTTCCATCTCGTTCATGATGGTGCGGACTTTTGCTTTCTTGTCGTCGATGCTCGCCTTTTTGTCATTTAAGATTTTGTATGTTTTCGAGGCAAGTTGTGCATATTGCTTTGCAATATCTTCGGAAATGCCGTTCGATTTAAGCACATCATAATTTTGTCTTGCCATCAGTTGCCATATATTCACGGCAGGACCAGCAAGCATCACAACAAAATCGACGTCGCTGTTTCTATCAGCAACCATCGGAGCTATCATTCCGCCTTCGCTGTGACCAATAATGCCAATTTTCATATCCTTTAGGCGACTGTCGTTTTTGATGAACTTTACAACCGATTCGGCATCAAGCGAAAGATCGTAGGTGGTGGCGTTGGTAGCATCGCCTGTCGATTTCGCGAAGCCACGGTCGTCGTAGCGGATGACGGCAATTCCATTGCGCGTGAGATAGTCGGAGAGAACGAGGAAGGGCTTGTGTCCCAAAATTTCCTCGTTGCGGTTTTGTAGTCCCGAGCCCGATACCAGAATCACAATCTTGTCGCACTTGTAGTCGTATGGTGCGGTCAGCGTTCCTGCCAATTTTACGTTAGTCTCGGGATTGAAAATTTCGACTTCCTCGACTATATATGGAAAATCTTTTGGGTCTTGCTTCTTGGGCTTCGGAACATAATTGCCGCGTTTCAGTGTAAGCGGAAAACTTGTTCCGTATTGAGTAAACTCGCATTTTATGCTGTCGCCAACGGGATTTTCTCCAATGAGGGATGCTTTTATACTGACGATTTCCAGTTTGAAGCCATTGTCACTGAACTCTGCTTTGTCAACTTTGATGCCGAAAGCCGATTGTTCTGGCGAGTCCATTGTAATGCTGTCGGCAGAAAAACCGTTGATGTTTACGACTATTGCAAGAGAAATGCCGTTTATGTCCAGATTTCCGTTCCAAGTGCCTTTTAGATCCTGTGAAAACAAAGACGCACTGACGAAAATTATCAGTGTAAAAATAAAAGCCTTCATATTATTGTTTTTTGTGCTTATGGACGAACAATGTATGTAGTTTCGTTGCCTTTTATTGCAAGAGAAACTATTCCCCCGACAACCATTCCGCCGAGTGTACTTATAATAGTGTTGGTGAAAATTTTTCTGTTAGCCCTGTTTTTGTATCCATATACAAAATACTCGTTGTCACGGTATTCTGGGTAGCGTTTTATTATTCCCCTTTTGGTCGGTCTTGTGAACGAAATGCCAGTTGCATAGGCAATTGGGATGGCCAAACTCAGAAGAGGTTGATTTCTATATCCGCCGAAATATAATATCGAACTAGCACCGACGGCAAAACCTCCGGCATAAGCCCACCATGCATTGAATTCTTTCTTGGCGGTTTGCTTTCCAAGGACGACGTAACGCATGTCATCTACAGAATATTCACCATCTTGCGTGGGAATATATATAACAGAATCACCGATTGTCCATATTTCGTTGATGTCTATGTATTTTGTCTTCAGCTTGCCATTCTTTTTTTCTAGTTTTATCTCCATCGAACTGCCGTTGTCGTTGAAGAATGTGTATTCCTTGGCGTCGTATTGAGTGCCGTCGAGAAGGCTCAACTTCGTCTGGGAGAATGCTATTACACTGACAAGCAGTAATATTATGGCCGATATTATGTGTCTCATTTGTTCTTGTTTTATATACGATGCAAAAATACATAAGTTTTGAAACTTGCTGTAAATAAAATGGTAAAAAAATGCTAAATTTGCAATCGATTTTTTCTGATGAGACGATTCTTAAAATATTTGCTTTCTGTGTTGCTGATGTTGTCGGTGTCCGTGATTGCCTTTGCTCAGCTCGAAGGTGGCCCCGATTCGGCAAGATATAAGGTTGTGCCCGAAATAATGTTGTTCTCAAATTTCCATCAGGGGATAGGCGGTGATACTCACGAACCTAACTTCGAGATTAAGCGGGCGACCTTAGGGTGCCAGTTCCATGTGCCCAAAGGTTTTTCTTCGATAATCCGTCTCGACGTAAGTCCTAACCAGCCACTCGGACAAAACTACAATATGGTGAACGTGTATTTGCGTGCCATGTACATTTCGTGGAAGAAAGGTAAGTTTCTTCTTAATACAGGATTGGTCGACAATATGCAGCACATGACTCAGCAGAAGTTCTGGGGTGCGCGTTATGTTTTCAAGTCGTTCCTCGATGAATATCGTTTTATTCCGGCTATCGACCTCGGATTCAATGGAAAATACAATTTTCTTGACAACCTGTCGCTCGAATTCGGCATGATGACAGGAACAATAAAGGATGATAGTGTTTCGTACGGCAAATACTATTATTCTTTGTCTCTCAATTATGCGCCAGTGAAGGAGTTGCAACTGAAAATCCACTCGACATATTCATTCCAAAACGATGACCTGTTTACGGCAGGTGCATTTGCAGGGTGGAATATAATTCCGCATTTGCGCTTCGGAGCCGAATACAATGCCAAGTTTTCGCCGCGAAATATATTGCAACATGGTGCAAGTGCTTATCTGATATATGGTTTCCTTAAGGACAGACTGAATCTTTTTGCAAGGTACGACTATCTTACGTCGTCGTGCAGTGCTGGATTCGTGCCCTCGTGGACAGTTGTGGAGGACGGAATGGCTCTTGTCGCGGGCTGCGATTGGAAGGTGGTCGACTATGTGCGGCTTTCGCTCAATTATCAGGGCTGGTTGCCTCGGCTGAATACAAATATTACCAAGTCGTATATCTTTCTAAATGTCGAATTTAGGGTTAATTGATTATGTCGGAAATTTCGGACAAGCGTAAAGTAAAGCACATCTATTCCAAGATAGGGCAGGCGGTAAACAAGTATAATCTTATTTCCGACGGCGACCGCATTATGGTCGGCGTAAGCGGTGGCAAGGATTCGATGTCGCTGCTAGCTACTTTGACAACCCGTCGCAGGTTTGGAAAAGAAAATTACGATTTGGTGGCTGTGCATATAGATGTCGAGAATGTACCATATCTTGCTGATACTGATTTTATTGCCGACTATTGTCGTAATAATGGAGTTGACTTTGTCCACGAAAAAATCAATGTCGATTTCGAAAAAGACCCTGGCAAGTCGAAGTGCTTCGTATGTTCATGGCATAGGCGCAAGCGTCTGTTCGAGCTTACGCGCGAGCATAACTGCAACAAGTTGGCTCTTGGTCATCATCTCGACGATGCGGTGGAAACTTTGCTGATAAACATGTGTTATCACAACAGTATCAGTTCGATGCCTGCCAAGTTACAGATGTTTGATGGTAGAGTGGAACTTATACGTCCATTGATTTTGTTGACCAACAATGAAATACGCCAGTTTGCAAATATCATGGGCTTCCCGACAGAAAGGGCAAAATGTCCGTTCGAGGATAAGACCAAGCGTCGCCAGTCGGGCGAAATAATTGCCGACATCGAGAAACGTTTTCCCAATGCGCGACACAATATCTTCAAGTCGATGCAGAAGATTTTTGTCGATTATCTGCCAGTAGAGGATGAGGTAAATCCAATAGTCAGTGGTTTGAATGTAAAAAATAGGTAAGAGAAAACTTAGAAACGGAGTCATCCATTGATTCCAGAAATCAATTCAGGATAACAAGTTTTTCGAATTTCTCTACGGTAGTACCTACAGAGTTTCTTACCTTAACCTTGTATATGTATACTCCCTTGCCAAGTTTGTCTCCGTATTCGTCGCGGCCGTTCCATTCTATTGGGGCGCTAAGGTATCCGTCGTTGGTCATTGTTGCTTCTAGTGTCTTTACAAGTTTTCCCGATACAGTGAAAATGCTTATGAGCACTTCTAGTGTTTCGTATGGTTGGTTGTGTCCAAAGTAGAACGATGTGCGGGTGGAGAATGGGTTGGGGTAGTTGAACAGCTTGTCGATTACCATCTCGGACGAGTTGGTGACAATGAAGTCTATCGATTTTTCGCTGCTGTTGTTCATTACGTCCCACGCCTTTATTGTCATGCTGTGAGGACCAAGAGCAAGTCCCGAATTCGGGTAATTTATCTTTCCCGACTTATAGTCGTCCATGTTCGATTCGTAGAACTTGTTGAGTACAATCTTCTCGGTCGAGTTTTCGTCGATGGTAAGTGTGATGTCGTGACCGATGCCGTTTCCAACGGTATTTACACCTGATTCATCGTTTATTTTTGCAAGCAGCAGGGGATTTTCGTTTACAATTCCACCGTCGATGAAGTTTTCGTCGTTCATATACAGTTCGATAATCGGACCTTCGGAGTCGTGTATGCCGTTGCTGTCGGTTCCTCCAATCATGATCGACTTGTCGTATCCGCTGGCTTCATTTGTGCTGTTGTTGGCATAATAGCTAATTTTGCCTTTGTCGAAAAAGTATGCAATGTCGATTGGTACGATGAAACTGAAACTGAATTTACCGTTTTTAACACTCGATTTACCATTGAATATTACATTTCGCTGAGCAGTGTATGTGAGAGGTTCATATCCATCGTTGCCTTTGGTAGTGTAAGTGTTGCGCTTGTCGTACACCGAGGGATATACTGTTCCGTTGAAGTCGGTGGCAGGGTTGTCGTTCTCGTCATATACCATGCCTTCGATTGTCACAAGTCCGGTGGCACCTATTGTGTCGTGGAACTCGGAAACTGCAATACCATTTATTTTTGTGGTTTTTACAGTGTATCTCGGTTGTGACAATGTTATTGCCGGATCACCTATGATGACAAACGACCTCATGTTGAAGTCGGCAGTTTCGTTTTTGCCTAGTGCTACGCTTTCGCCTATTGTCCTAGGCTTTTGTCCAGCATTTTCTTCGAGATGGCTTTCGAACATATATTTGTATATGCTCTTTACCAAGCGTTCGTTTTTTGTGGAATAGACCTGCCTTACAGTCGAAAGCAGAGCAATTGCCCCCGAGTTTGGAGCGAGGAACAGTAGCTCGCCGCCCGAAATAATTTCGTGGTCGTCGAATGGAGCGTAGTCACAGGTTGCAGTTACAATAAACGGGTATTTGTTCTTGTTTTGCAGTGAGTTGATTGAATTGTTGGAAAAAACATTTTCGTGCGCCCACGATTTCGGATTTCCATGTCCAACCCATGTAAGAATCAACGTTCCATTGTTGATGTTGTCGATAATGGTATTGTTTACGTCTGGATATGCATTACCAGTAGAGGAGTAAACTTGCTCGTAGTCATCGAGATAGATTTTTTCAATATTAAGGTATTGTGCGCTGTATTCAAGTTGCGAGGCAATCATATTTTCGGCATTTGTCTGGTGCACGGTTTCATTGTTCTCTGCATCGTCGGCTATTATTGTAGCTCTGTTTTTCCAACTTCCAAAACTGCTTGAAGAATAGTATGTACGAAGTTTGTTGACAGCATCTGTTGCTTCTTCGGAAGTCTTTACTGGCATACGTCCTATGCCCATGTCCATTTTTTCTGTGGACGTTATTTCTCCTTCTCCTTCGTCGAGGCATACGAAGAAGTCGTCGCTTACGATTGATAATGTATTAGTTAGCGAATTTACGGTTTCGTAAGTAAGTATGAAATTAGAAACACTGCCGTCCGATGTCTTGTTGTCGAAACTTCCATCGCCTATCAGCAGTACGTTCTTTGGTGTGCTTGCCGAACTGTATTTGTCGTAGAACATTTTTATGTAGTTTCTCATAGCACATATGTCGGGACTTCCCGATGAAAATTCGTTGTATATTTTCTCGGGTGTAGTAACTACAACCGAAAGATTGTCATATGTTTCGTGTATTTTCTTTATTTCGTTAGCTTGCGATATGAAGTTAGGGTGGGTGATTATTATTAAGTCGGCGTTTCCCGAACTATGCAGATTCTGGTTTGCGACAGTGCCTACGTTTTCGGAATCTCTGTATATTGGCGAAGGGAAAGAATACGACGGGTTAAAGGCTACATATTCGCGCAGTGTGTCAGCTTTTGCCCTGAACTTGTATGTGCTTGACGAGAATGTACCCGATATGGCAAGTGCATTTGTACGATCGCTAATATCCCATACTATGGTATTGCTGCTGGCATTGGAAATTGTGTATTCGGCGGTCTTGCCGGCACCTACCGACTTGGTGTCCCTGAAATTTACAAATCCATTTTCAATATATAGGTATTTGCGCATCTTCACTGCAATATAGTCTATCCATCCGTTTGATGTGGATGTGGTTTTAGTATAGTTTATTCCGAAGATTGTTGAGTTTCCGCGGGGAACGAATTTTGTGGTGTAGTTTATTTCGTTGCCATTGTTTGCGGAAGCTGGAACTATAGCTCTTCCTGCAGATGCGCCGTTTATGGTTATGTCAAAATAGCTGTTTATTAATGATGCTGCGGCAAAGTGAAATTCAGCTGTAGCAGAATCAGATGTCATGTGGCTCTCAGCTATAGAAGCGGTCATATTGTTGTAATAACCAAAGCTTCTCCAGAAGAGAGTCCTTCCTGATTTTATGATCGAAATTGAGTCTTTTTCAAGAAAAGAATATTTGTCGTATGTGTTTACTGATATGTTTGATGAGGTTTCGGAAGGCGTGGCAACGGCATTTTTCCATGTGCCCCTGTCCGAAATGAAGTAATATGCGAAGTCGGAGTAGTTGTGGAAATCATGTGTAGAATTATGGTTGGCTCTGTATCTTATATTGTGTGGACCGTCGGCGTAAAAAAGTAGGTAGTCGCCGGTGTCGAACGAACCGTTTCCGTTTGCATCTACTTTAAGGATACTGCGCTCGGGCAGGTCATCGATGTATTTGTCGGCGAAAATTTCTGGAGAGTTGTCGCGTATAATCTTCGATTCGGAACCTCCGTATCCGAAAACGCCAATCGACGAGAAGTTACTGAAGCCCATTTCGACTAGTTGGCTGTGCGTTATCTTGTATATGCCCGATTGTGTCACTTTTATCTTGTACCAACGTCCCGACGCCATTTTCGATGCGTTTGCATAGTTCCTGCTTCCTGCTGCTCGGATTTGCTTTACATTTATTTCGCATTCAAAGTAGTTTGCTATCTCTATGTTGCCTGTATTTGGGTTTTTCCTAAGAGGCATAAGTTCAAAATCTATTACAGGCTGTTTCCTTTCTATGCAGACATTAGCTTTAATTTCGGGTTCGCTGCCTATATTTGAGATTGCGTTTATACCTTTAATTATATTAGCGTCAACAGGAGTGTATGAAACGTTCTTCAGGTTTATGCTTTTTATTTCGCACAATCCGTTTATCTTTTTGCTGCATCTGTAAACGGGAAGGAAATCGCTGTCGCGGTTGTCGCGATTTTTCAAAATAATTGCCTTTTTCTTGATGCTGTCTGAGGTAAAAAAGTATGTGTACCCTGTTAGCGAGACAGAATCACTGAAAAAAAATGTTTGAGAAAATGTGCTTTCAAACAGACTGATAATCAATACTATACAAAATATTTTCTTCATTCGTTAAAAAAAAATAAAAAAAAAAGTTCATTTATTTTTTCAAACGACAAAAATAATGTAATATTGTGATTTTTAATTTATGGAGTAAAAAATATTTGTCATACACTAATAATAGATTATGGTAAGACGATTCTTTATATTGCTAACTCTCCTAATAATAGGAAGTTATGGTGTGGTGAAGGCACAGGATCCGCAGTTCTCGCAGTTCTATGCAAATCCCCTGTATTTGAATCCAGCTTTCGCTGGTTCGGAGAGATGTCCGCGACTTTCGCTGTCTTATAGGAATCAGTGGCCAGCTTTTGGGTCCACATATGTAACATATAATATTGCATATGACCAATACTGGCATGCATTGAGAGGCGGAGTCGGTATTTACCTTATGGACGATGTTCAAGGCAGTGGCGACGGAAAGATAAATCTTGCTACAATTAATGCCATGTATTCTTATACATTGCAGGTTTCCAAGAACTTTTCTATGGCTGCAGGTTTCCAGGCTTCGTTTGCAATGAGAAGGATCAAATGGGATTTTGTCTTCCCCAATATGATACACCCGTTGTATGGACCTATTTATGCGTCTCTGGAAAATCCTGATATAATTAACACAAAACGTAATTATGTCGATTTCTCTGCAGGTATAATTGGTTTTACCGAGAAAGTATTCTTTGGAGTAGCCGTGCATCACCTTACCGAACCATCAGAATCTTTCCTTAGGGGTAGCGATGCTGTTTTGCCAAGAAAATATACTGCACATTTTGGAACCGAGATACCTATTAATAGTAGTAAGTTCAAGAGAGGCGATTTGCTTATCGCTCCGCAGATCCTTTTCCAGCAGCAAGGCGCTTATTTCCAGCAGTTCTACTGGGGTATGTATGTGTCGAGACGTGGAATACTCGCAGGATTCTGGTTCCGTCAGACTTTCGAGTTCCAATACGATGCATTTGTTATGATGGTTGGATACAAGTATGACAAGTTTAGAGTAGCATACACATACGATCTTACTATATCTAAGTTGAGCAACTCTACTTATGGAGCTCACGAAGTGTCTGTGGCATATACGTTCGGATGCCACGAGAAGGCAAAGAAAATATCAACAATAAGTTGTCCATCATTCTAGTATTAATATAAAAAATCGATTTTATGAAAAGGAATGGTTTAATTTTTATGGTAATTCTTGCAGCAGCAATTGTTTTTGCTTCTTGTAAGAAAGAAGTTTCGAATACCACAGGCTGGAATTACAACGATCCTAATTTCGGTGGATTCCAGAATCATCCCGGATACGAACAGGAAACTGGTCCAGGTTTGGTTTTCATAGAGGGTGGTACATTCGCTATGGGACGTGTAGAACAGGATGTGATGCGTGACTGGAACAATATTCCTAGACGAGTAACTGTGTCTTCGTTCTATATGGATGAAGTCGAGGTTACAAATCTTGATTATTGCGAATACCTATACTGGTTGTCTCATGTTTATGCATCGGACTATAGATTCCTCTATACTCAGGCTTTGCCTGATACGGCAGGCTGGAGAAGCCGTATGGCATACAACGAACCTTTTGTTGAACTTTACCTGCGTCATCCCGCATACGAGGAGTATCCTGTCGTAAACGTTTCGTGGACTCAGGCTTCGAAGTATTGCGAATGGAGAACTGACCGTGTAAACGAAGTTATTCTTCTCCGCGAAGGCATCATCGACAAGTATCTTGCTCCACAGGATCAGGCTAAGCACTTCAATCTTGATGCATATATGTTTTATGCAGATAACCTTGACCTTCCTGTTGACGAGACTGGCAAGAGCGGTCGTGATGGTAAGGTAGAAAACCTTTATGTAGATCCTTCAGTTCTCAAGGCTGGCAGAAAGGGTGGAAGTGCTAATACTGGCGACGATAGACGTTGGATCGGTATCCAGGATGGTATCTTCCTGCCTCGTTATAGGCTCCCAACCGAGGCTGAGTGGGAATACGCTGCTTTGGCTATCGTTGGAAACCAGTACAAGGAGAGAATTTATGAAAGACGCTTGTATCCTTGGAACGGTCACTATATCCGTAACGATTCAAAGGGTGAAGAACGCGGTCGTATGATGGCTAACTCGATGAGAGGTCGCGGTGATGCTATGGGTGTTGCTGGTGCTCTTAACGATAAGGCTGATATCACTGCTCCTGTAAGAAGCTACTGGCCAAACGACTATGGTCTATATTGTATGGCTGGTAACGTAAACGAATGGGTTATGGACGTTTACCGTGACCTCACTTTCGAAGATATGGACGAGTTCAGACCATTTAGAGGTAATGTCTTCGAAGATTACCAGATAATTGTTGACCCAAGATCTGGCGATATGGAATTGACTCCTGAAGCTGAGAATTATTTCGACTATACAGGAAAAATACTCAAAAAACCGGTACGTGATGAGTCGTGCTTCAATAGAGAAAACTATACTACCGCAGATAATAGAAATTATCTCGATGGTGACCTCGAATCTTTGGTGGCTCAAGGCGAAATGGCAGAATACTGGGTTAAGGATGAACGTTTCAAACCTCAGTCAAATGTAAGAGAATATAAGGATTTCATGGATTCGACTATGTTGACCGAAACAAATCTCGATACTTTGGCAAACTATATCGGTGAAATGTTCCCTGGTGCAACTCTTATCGGTGGTAACGAAATCTTATTGCCTAGTGGTGTAAGAATTAATATGGAAGACCGTACATATACTTTGCCAACCGGTCACGAAAGAACTCCCGATGGTAATGTTGTAATGCCAGACGGTTCTATGATTCTTGAAAACGGAAAGATCCAGCTTGCTGATGGTAGTGTGGTTTATCCAGACCAGATCTTTTTAAACCAGACCAATGGCATGTATGAATCCGGTAAATGGGGTTCTGACGGAACTGCAGAATGGGGAAATGCCGATTTCAACCCTGCTAACCCAAAGTTGAACAAGGGTGAAAAGATGACCTCACTTATTACCGATAGATCTAGAGTATTCAAGGGCGGTTCTTGGAAGGATAGAGCATATTGGATGGTTCCTGGAACAAGACGTTTCTTGGATGAAAACAAGTCACGTTGCGATATTGGTTTCAGATGCGCAATGATTAGAATAGGCGCACCTACTCAGAGCAAATAATAACGCATAAGTAAATAAGTATAGCCTCCCTACGGGGAGGCTATTTAATTTTAGAATATATGATAGAGGATATTTACAAGGTTTTTCAAAAGTGTAGAATCATATCGACCGATAGTAGAGCCGTGTCGCCTTCGTCATTGTTTTTTGCAATTAAGGGCGATAATTTCGATGGAAATCAGTTTGTCGATGCCGCCTTCGAGGCAGGTTGTGCCGCTGCTGTAGTTTCCGATAATAGGTATAAGGGCCGCGAAAACGTTTTCGTCGTTAAGGATACCTTGAAAACCTTGCAGCAACTGGCCAATTATCACCGTAGGAAACTTAATATTCCGATCCTTGCAATAACAGGCACAAACGGAAAAACTACAACCAAGGAATTGACTTCTGCTGTTTTGGCAAAGAAGTTCAGAATCTCATACACTAGCGGTAATAAGAACAATCATATCGGTGTGCCTCTGACACTTCTTTCTATGAACCGTACGGTTGATATGGGCGTTGTGGAGATGGGAGCAAACCATCCTGGAGAAATCAAGACTTTGTGCGAAATTGTAGAACCTAACTACGGTATAATTACAAACGTCGGTAAGGCTCATCTCGAAGGCTTCGGTTCTATCGAAGGCGTGATGAAAACAAAGGCCGAATTGTATGACTACCTTGATGCAAATGGCGGTACTGTTTTTGTTAATGATGATAATGAAAGACTTAGAACAATGCTTTCAGGACACAATAATCTTAAAGTCGTAAAGTATGGTAAAAACGATAAGTGTTTCTGCCGAGGCGTATATTCGGAGTATGCTTACCAGACAACTGTAACTTGGAAGACCGATTCTCTGTCGGGATTTTCAAAGTCAAACCTTATTGGCGCATACAATTTCGAGAACATATTGGCTGCAATAACCGTTGGCGCTTTCTTCGATATACATCCAACAGCAATCGATGGCGCTATTTCCGATTATTTCCCGAAGAACAACCGTTCGCAGATGACAAAGACTTCGAGAAATACGCTTATCCTCGATCTCTATAACGCAAATCCTACAAGCATGAGGGCTGCTATCGACAGCTACAATTCAATAACCGACGACTACAAGTCGTTGATTCTTGGCGACATGCTCGAACTGGGAAAGGAAAGCGATGCCGAACATAAGGCTGTCCTCGATCATGTGAAGGAAAGCGGATACGGATATGCATTTTTTGTCGGAAAGAATTTCGCTAAGTTCAAGGATGAATACAATTTTATGTTTTTCGAATCGGTAGAGGATTTGTGCAAGTACTTCGTTACGAATCCCGAAAAAAGCAAGGTTTTCCTTGTAAAGGGTTCGCGTGGTATTCATCTTGAAAAGGTAATTGATTATTTATAATAGGTATGGCTTTCATTTTATCTGACAATGGTTTTCACGACAGGTTTAAACCTTTGAGTTTGACGCGTTCTATTGCTGATTTCCGCGTAGGTATTCTTACAATACGCGAAAAATGGGAAAAATACCTTGGCGAAAGGGTATATGTTCGTACAGAACAATATCTGCAGACCAAATACAATATCACTAATGGCGAAGATTGTATTGTTATTCCATCGGTTTTGCTTCCCGATTATAATCTTGCAAAGGAAATTAAGTCGCTGAAGTCTGGTCGACTAGTAAAGGATGGTTTCGTTTTGGCAACTGTCGGAACAAGTATGTCTTCGTCTGCCGATGTAGAATATAAAGGCAAGGTTTATATGCTTAAATCGCTGACTGATATATTCTCGTACAACGGAATGGAAATTGTCAGGGATTTCGAACTTATTACATCTGGACGATTGACGGAGAAAATAAGTAGCACCAATGTCGTGTTTGGAAAATACCCTTTGTTTGTCGAAAAAGGTTGTACAGTAGAATGCGCTACCCTAAACACAAATGATGGACCTATATATATAGGTGCAAATTCCGAGGTTATGGAAGGTGCCAATATAAGAGGCCCGTTTGCAATGTGCGAACATGCTGTGCTGAAGATGGGTGCCAAGATGTACGGCGATACTACGGTTGGCCCGTGGTGCAAGGTTGGTGGCGAACTAAGCAATGTTGTCTTTTTCGGATACTCAAACAAAGCTCATGATGGTTTTCTTGGAAATTCTGTTGTGGGTAAATGGTGTAATTTCGGCGCCGATTCCAACAATTCCAATTTGAAGAACAATTACGCTGATGTGAAGCTTTGGAGTTATGAGACACAGAATTACGAAAATACTGGTTTGCAATTCTGTGGCCTTATCTTTGGCGATCATTCCAAATGCGGTATCAATACAATGTTCAATACTGGTACGGTTGTTGGGGTGTCGGCAAATATCTTTGGCGCAGGATTTCCAAGCAAGTATGTACCCTCGTTTTCTTGGGGCGGAGCTTCTGGATTTACAGAATACAAGTTGGAAACGGCTTTCGAGGTAATGGCGAGGGTGATGGCTCGTCGTCATGTAGAATTTACCGAGTCCGACAAGGCAATAATGAAACATATTTTCGAATCAAATCCTAATTACAGGTAATATGCTTACTTCCAAACCATTGGCAGAACGTATGCGTCCGCATTGTTTCGATGACTATGCCGGACAGCAGCATCTTGTCGGCAAGAATGCACCTTTGCGTAAGTCGATTGAGGCTGGCAGGATTCCGTCGATGATTTTGTGGGGACCTCCAGGAGTAGGCAAAACGACTCTGGTAACAGTAATCTCTCAGATAACTGAGCGTAACTTTATAACTCTAAGTGCTGTAAGTAGCGGTGTAAAGGAAGTTCGTGAAGTAATCGAACAGGCAAAAAAGGTAAACCTTTTTTCAAAGGGCAATCCTATTTTGTTCATCGACGAAATTCATCGTTTCAACAAGTCGCAGCAGGATTCGCTTCTTGGCGCCGTCGAGGACGGGACAATTACGTTGATAGGTGCTACCACCGAAAATCCATCGTTCGAGGTGATTTCGCCTTTGCTTTCGCGCTGTCAGGTTTATGTACTCAAGCATCTAGACGAAAACGACTTGGACAAGCTTATCGACAAGGCTATAACGACCGATGTGGAACTTTCGAAGCTCAACATACAGGTAAAGGAGCGCGATGCATTGTATAGGTTTTCGGGTGGCGATGGTCGAAAGTTGTACAATATTCTCGAAATAGTTTGTAGCAGTGGCGAACAGGATATTGTTATAACCAACGAGATGGTGCTTAGTCGTTTGCAGGAGAATATGGCTTTCTACGATAAGTCTGGCGAACAGCACTACGACATTATTTCGGCTTTCATAAAGTCGGTTCGCGGTTCCGATCCCGATGCCGCCGTATACTGGCTTGCCCGTATGCTCGAAGGTGGCGAGGACATAAAGTTTATAGCGCGCCGACTGATAATCTTGGCTTCTGAGGATATAGGTCTGGCAAATCCTAATGCCATGCTTATTGCAAATGCCTGTTTCGATGCCATCGACAAGATAGGTATGCCCGAGGCGCGTATTCCATTGTCAGAGGCTACAATATATCTGGCAACGAGTCCCAAGAGCAATTCGGCATATCTTGCAGTAGATGCTGCGTTGGCTAAGGTTAAGGAAACTGGCGATTTGCCTGTGCCTCTACATTTGCGTAATGCGCCTACAAACTTGATGAAAAAACTCAATTATGGTGTTGACTATAAGTACGCGCATAATTTTGAAAATCATTACGTTGAACAGCAATACCTTCCCGATAAGCTGACCGATATAAAGTTCTACGAACCAGCCCCAAATGCCAAGGAGGAGCAGATTCGCAAATGGATGGATTTCATAAAGAAAAAGTAAGGTATGTACTCCAAGGCAGAAGCATCTCAGATAAGACGCCAGTTTTGGGTTAAGTTCGACGAGTTTTCGCGACCTTACCTCGGAAAAAACGGTAAGTGGATGACCTACAACACAGGTATTAAGGATTTAGTTCTCAAATTCGACATAAACCGTTCGTATGCAAGGGTTATGCTTGCCGTCGAGTGCAAGAACGAGGATATTCGCTTCGATGTGTTCTGCAAGTTGCATGAATGCGAGCTAGTGCTCAACAACTATCTCGGTGAAGGCTGGATCTGGGACGAGATGCTTGTGCTTGAAAACGGTAAACCAGTATGTGCGCTATATAAGCAGATTGACAATGTGGATATCTACCGCAATGAGTGTTGGGGTACAGTACATAAGTTCTTCGCAGAAGAAATGACCAAGCTTGAAAAGGCAATTGTTGAGATTCGACCTTTCTTCGAGGATTACGTGAAGAAGCTTATGAAAATGTAGTATACTTTGTCGTGTCCCCGCAATATAACTTTTAGCATTATTGTAACAATTTGCTAACTGACAATCCTTTTTTGTTTGCCGACAATTCCTTATATTTGCAATCAAAAAATTGTTGATATGAATATTCAGAAATTTTACTTGCCCGTGATTTTGCTGCTAGTTGTGGCTTTTACGGCAAATGCACAAAAGGAAATCACTGTAGATGACCTTTACTACTATGGAACGTTCAGACAGAACAGCGTTTACGGAATCGAATCGATGAAGGATGGCGAACACTACACCAACCTTACTATTCGTCGCAACGGTATCGAGAAGTATAGCTACAAGACTGGCGAAAAGGAAGAAACGTTGATGATGGTTGCCGACCTTAAGCTTGGCGACAACTTCGATTTTATTTTCGACTATGTTTTCAGTCCCGACGAATCGAAGATTATGTTTTCAACCAAGTACGAGCCTATTTACCGCCACTCGTTTACTGCAGAGTATTATATTTACGATTTGAAAACCAAAGAGGTAACTCGTCTTTCTGAAAACGGTAAACAGCAGTTGGCTTCGTTCTCGCCCGATGGCAAGAAGGTGGCTTTTGTGCGTAAGAACAATCTGTATGTGAAGGACATAACCGATAAGAATGCCAAGGAAGTACAGCTTACAACCGACGGCGAATGGAACAAAATCATAAATGGTGCGCCAGACTGGGTTTACGAGGAGGAATTCAGCTACAACAAGGCTTACGACTGGTCGGCTGACGGCAAAAAAATCGCATTCCTGCGTACCGACGAATCGAATGTTAAGATGTTCGGCATGACAATGTATGGCGAGCTTTATCCAGAAAACTACGAGTACAAGTACCCGAAAGCAGGTGAAGAAAATTCAAAGGTTTCGCTTCATATCGTTGATATTGAGAGTGGAAAAATCACTGTTGCCGACATGGGCGATCTCAATGATATGTATATTCCTCGTTTGAAATTCACAAACGACCCCAATACGCTTTCTGCTGTGAAACTCAACCGCTTGCAGAACAAGTACGAACTTTTCCTCATCAATGCAACCAATGGTTCTTCTAAGATAATCCAGACATTGACAGACAAGTACTACTTGGAAATCAACGATGACCTGACTTTCCTTCCAGACAACAAGCATTTCATAACCTCGCACGAGTCAAATGGTTACCGCCATATATATATGTACGATATGAGTGGAAATCTGGTTCGTCAGCTTACCGACGGTCAGTGGGAGGTAACAGAGGTTTATGGTGTTGACGACAATGGTGTTGTTTATTTCCAGGCAGCAAAGAATTCACCGCTTCGTCGCGAAATTTATTGCGTTGATGCAGAAAAAGGAAAAATCAAGGAATTGAGCAAAGGCAAGGGAACCAACTCGGCAACTTTCAGCAATGGCTTCAAGTATTTCATTAATGAATTCAGCGATGCTAACACTCCAACCGTGATTACACTTTGCAACAATAGCGGCAAGGTTATTCGTGAACTCGAAAACAACAAGAATCTTGCAGAAAAGATAAACGGTGAATACAAGTTTACAAAGAAGGAGTTTTTCACTTTCAAGACCGAAAATGGTGACGAACTGAATGGTTGGATGATAAAGCCGCAGAATTTCGATGCTAAGAAGAAATATCCGGTCTTCATGTATGTTTATGGCGGTCCTGGTTCACAGACTGTTGCCGATGTATGGGACGGTTCAATGCCTTGGTATCAGATTTTTGCACAGAAAGGTTACATAATCGTTTCGGTTGACAATCGTGGCACTGGCTTCCGCGGACGCGATTTCCGTCAGGTAACATACGGACAATTAGGTAAGTACGAAGTTCAAGACCAGATTTCTGCCGCTAAGTATCTAGGTTCGCTCGATTATGTTGACAAGGATAGAATTGGTATTTTCGGTTGGAGCTACGGCGGATATATGTCGAGCCTCTGCATGACTGTCGGTGCCGAATATTTCAAGGTCGGAATCGCTGTTGCACCTGTAACCACCTGGAGATACTACGATTCGGTTTACACCGAGCGTTACAATGGTTTGCCAAAGGACAATGCTGCTGGTTACGATGAAAATTCTCCAATTAACCACGCCAAGAAGTTGAAAGGCAAATATTTGTTGGTTCACGGTACTGCCGACGATAATGTTCATTTCCAGAACTCTGTTGATTGGGTTGACAAGCTCATTGAAGCTGATGTGCAGTTCGATCTGATGTATTATCCAAACAAGGATCATAGCATCTACGGAGGAAATACTCGCCATCACTTGTACACCAAGATGACCAACTATATTTTGAACAACCTGTAGAATTTTTAGTTTTTATATTTTATAAATCCTTTTAATCGGTTTACGATGAGTCGCTTCTAATAGGAGCGACTTTTTTTTGACGCATTATATGCTATATAGCATATTGTTCATATTATAACCCAAATCCCGATTGTTTGTTTGATAATAAAACTTTATCTTTGCACGCATTAAAGAAAATAATTAAACGAAATGATAAACAATAAATTATTAAATCCTAAAAGCGTTGTAATCGTTGGTGGTTCCGACGATGTTCATAAGCCTGGTGGAAAGGTGCTAAAGAATTTGCTTTCAAGTCCTTTCAAAGGTCAGGTGTATGTTGTTAATCCCAAGATGGACGAAGTCCAAGGCGTAAAAAGTTACCATACGGTAGAGGAATTGCCGGAAGTTGACTGCGCTGTACTTGCCATTGCTGCAAAGTTCTGTGCTCATGCTGTCGATGTTCTTGCTAACACCAAGAAGACTGGCGGTTTCATCATTCTGTCGGCTGGTTTCGGTGAGGAGAACGAGGAAGGCGCAAAGATTGAACGCCAGATAGTTGAATATATCAACAATGTAGGCGGTAGCCTGATTGGTCCTAACTGCACAGGTTTCCTCAACAGCAACTACTGCGGTGCTTTCGATACTCCAATTCCGCAACTCGATCCTCATGGTGTTGATTTTATCACCGGTTCGGGCGCAACTGCAGTGTTCATTAAGGAATATGGTATTTCCAACGGTTTGAAATTCAATAGCGTATGGGCAGTTGGTAACTCGGCTCAGATTGGTATCGAGGATGTTCTCGAACACCTTGACAACACCTTCGACCCAGTTAAGAGTTCGCGCGTAATCATGCTCTATATGGAAAAGATTGGCGACCCGCAGAAGATGCTCAAGCATTCGCGTTCGCTCATCAACAAGGGATGCCACATTGCTGCAATTAAGTCGGGCGGTTCTGCTGCTGGTAGCCGTGCCGCTTCGTCGCACACTGGCGCTTTGGCAACAAACGATGCTGCTGTCGATGCTCTTTTCCGCAAGGCTGGTATAGTTCGTTGTAGCAACCGTCAGGAACTGACCACAGTTTGCGCTGTGTTTATGCATCCTGAAATTAAGGGTAACCGTTGCGCTGTTATCACACACGCTGGTGGTCCTGCCGTAATGCTTACCGATGTTTTGTCGAATGGCGGTATGGAAGTTCCTCCTCTGAAGGATCATCCGGCAAGTGCACCGCTGCTCGCAAAGCTCTTTGGCGGTTCATCGGTTGGTAATCCAATTGACTTCCTTGCTACAGGTACTGCCGAACAACTTGGCTATATCATCGACACAGTTGAAAACGAATATGAAGACATCGATTTCTCGGTAGTTATTTTCGGTTCGCCAGGATTGTTCAGCAACAGGGAGGTTTACGACCTGCTTGGCGAAAAGATGAAGACCTGCAAGAAACCTATCTTCCCAGTATTGCCTTCTATCATCAATGTTAAGGACGATATTGACGATTTCATTGCAAAGGGACATATCAACTTCCCGGAGGAATGCGTGCTTGGTAATGCATTGTGCAAGATTTACCACACTCCGAAGCCACAGCCCGAAAATGTTGAGCTTCCGAAGATTGATGTTGCCCGTATCCGCAAGACCATCGACCGCGTACAGAACGGTTACATGGAAATTGCCGACTACAACGAGCTTCTCGATGCTGCAGGAATCAACCGCAAGAAATCGGTAGAAGTTGACAAGAAGGAAGATGCATTGGCTTTTGCAAAGGAAGTCGGCTGCAGCAAGGATGTTCCACTGGTAATGAAGGTTGTAGGTCCTCTGCATAAGTCTGATGTAGGTGGTGTTGTTCTTGGAGTCAAGGATATGGACACCGTTGCAAAGGAATTCGACCGCCTTATTAAGATTCAGGATACCTACGCAGTGGAAATGTATCCGATGCTCGATGGTACCGATGTATATATAGGTGCAATCCGTGACCCGAAGTTCGGACATCAGGTATTCTTCGGACTTGGAGGTATCTTCATCGAGGTGCTGAAGGATGTACAGAGCGCACTTGCTCCAATCACCGCTGCCGAATCAAAGGAGATGCTCACCAAGTTGCGTGGCTACAAGATTTTGCAGGGTGTTCGCGGTCAGGA
>JAEEGL013473542.1_pt1 | contig 29510 bp, 23 predicted proteins | sample 9134231 | NCBI WGS metagenome assembly JAEEGL01 (sample SAMN16246548, study PRJNA631951) | gut metagenome | biome: gut microbiome; feature: rumen; material: fiber-attached | host: Bos | place: Iran: Karaj | collected 2018-10
ACGCAGGACGTATCCAGCAAGCTCGTGGAGGATCTTCCCGCGTGGGAGGCACTGTTCAATAAACTGCTGGAGGCATTTGAGAAAGCGGCGAAATGATCGGGCCGTATCGCGGCTCGTCTTGCGCGGGAAAGGAGAGAGTATGGAATATACGTATCGGGATCTGCTTGCCAAGCTGTGTGATCTGAAAGCGCTGGCCGTACCGCCCTCGCCGGAGGAAAAGGGCGGCAAGGAAGGTCCCTGGCCCCGGCAGTGCCGCTATAACGAGGAAAGCGGTCGGTACGAAAACTGGGGCGTGAAAGCGGTCATGCCCGGGACCGTGAACTATCTGTATACCGACGGAGACGGGAATCGGATCGTCATGGACATGGACGGTCCCGGCGATCGCCGTTCGGAGCGGTTCGGATGACGTTCCCACGGTCGACACCGATCTTCTGCGGTCCGGACTCCGTGAGAACGGGGCATATTTTCATTGAACGCGCTTCTCGCGGCGACCGAGGCGGTATGAGAAAAAGCGTTTTTGTGCCGCCCGAACGAAAGGGAAGCAGCGGTTTTATCATACTGGAAACAGAGGACAAGAAAACACCTGTTTTTCAAGTCCGTTATTGATATTCGCACCGAACAGTACAAATCCGAACCCTGCGCCGATCGGCGAAGGGTTCGGATTGTCATTCTGTCCTGAATCCGTTTTATGACCGACCGACGGATCAAGGCCCATCCACTCGATCGGATGACGCAACGGGAAAGCCTGAAAAAAACGGCGGGAGTACTTGTCAGGAAACGGAAGATTTGATACAATAAATAACAAGGCGGGTTTTCGCCTGGAGAGGAGCACCGTTATGCTGTTACTGGGATATCTGTTGGGCTTTGCCGCGGTGACGCTGCTCATAAAAAAGCGAAGCGAAGGCACGCGCGGCCTGGTTCTGGTGGGCTATAACTACCTGTTCATCGTGGCCATGTTCACCGTCAACCAGCTGCTGGATCAGCCCTTGACCTGGCAGGGCGTCGCGGAGTCGATCCTGAAGAGCATCTATTCCTCGCCCCCCGCACTGACCTTCCGGGGCAGGATGGGCGATACCAAGGACCTGCAGCAGGTGACCATCCTCTGCATCAGCTCGGTCTACACCCTGCGCACGGCATTCGTGCTGTTCTTCCGCAAGGCGCTGAACCTGATCCGGATGGCTTGGCGGATCCGCTTTGCAAAGGAGCTCTACGTGCTCTGGGGCGACGCGGCGGATGCCAAGACCCTTTTGAAGGACCTGGAAGCCCACGTGAAGCGGCCGGCGGCGGTGTGGATCCCCTTCGCGGGGAAGGGCGAGTTCCTGCTTGGCGCGGCGACGGAGGAGGACAGATTCTTCCGGCGGATCCGGCGCGGCATCCGCTGCCACGTGGTCCTGCTCCCAGACCCCCAGGGAGGCAACCTGGATCGGCTGAACACTCTGGATCGGCTGGACAAAGACCGAGAGCACTTCCGCGTGACGGCATTTCTGGAGGACGACGTCCTGCGGCTGAACGCCCTGTCCTTCGCCCATCTGGATGCCTATCTGGTCAGCTCCCAGGAGCTTCTCTGCCAGCGTCTTTGGCAGGAGGAACGACCCGTCGGGCAGCTCAGCACCCGGACCGAGTGTGCGGTGCGCCGGGGGGTGCTGCTCCCGGCGCGGCCCTATCGCCTTCGGGTGGCGGGCTTCGACGCCTTTGCCAGAGCCTATCTGCTCTCCAGCGTGGAGCAGGCGGCTTTTGAGACCGCAGATCCCGAGGGACGGGGGATGGAGGCCCAAGTCTACGAGGCCCCGGCAGCGGAATGGGAGCGTTTCCGCCTGGACTATCCCGCAGCCGACCTCTTTGCCGCCCTGGAGCGGCGGGAGGACCGGGCAGACGGGACCCTCTGCGCAGAGCTGGAAGACACCGCGCGGCGGCCCGACTGCATCCTTCTCTCCCTGCCCGACCGGGGGCGGAACCTGGACCTCGCCCGGCGCCTGGTGCGGCAGATGAACCGTCTGGGTCTTTCGGAGACAGAGCGGCCCAAGCTGCTGGTCTTCTCCGGGTCCGACGGCAGCGTGTGCCTACTGGAGGGGCAGCCCCAGGTACGCTTGATCTCGGAGATGGAGGGACTTCTGTCCTATGATGCGGTGATCCTCCGCACGGACGACCGGGGCGCTGAAGCCCTGCATGAGAACTATCGCGCTCAAAACCCCGGCGCCAAGAGCTGGTACGAGCTGGACACCTTCACCCAGAGCTCCAACCGGGCAGCCCTGCGGGACGAGGAGAACAAGCGTCTTCTGACCCGGGATCCGGAGACGGACCGGGAGGCGACCTATTGGGCTCTGGCCCAATATGAGCACCGCCGCTGGGAGGCCTTCTATGCCGCCCACGGCTGGGTGCGGCTGCCAAGAGAGGAGTTGACCCGGGCCGAGTGGGACGCGTGCACCACCAAGCGCGCCGAGGAGAAGCGGCACGCTTGCCTCTGCCCCTGGGATGAGCTGGACGCGCTGCCCCAGCGGGAGCCGGGCCTGCTCAAGCGCTACGACTACGAGAACGTATGCGCGGCGTTTTCCCGGACGGAATAACGGTCAAAGACAGAGAGGAACGTACCAATGTCAGAGAAAAAGGACATCTTCATTTCCTACAAAAACGACGGCAGCGGCAACCAGTTCGCCGCACGGCTGAGTCAGGATCTGGAGGAGGCGGGCTACAGCGTCTACTTCAATTCCAAGGAGGAGCGGGCCGCCAGCTTCCCGGAACGGCTCACCGCCGCGGTGAAGGGCTGCAAGGACTTTATCCTTGTCCTGTCCAAGGGGTGTCTGGAGCAGCTCCGGCGGGGCGACGCCATCGATTGGATCCGGGAGGAGCTGCTGACCGCCTGGGAGAACAACAAGCACATCATCCCCATCCTGCTCGACGGGGTGGAGCTGCCCAAGGACGCGGACGAGATGCCCGAAGCCCTACGCTTCCTGCCTCACATCGACGCGCTGCGCTTTCCGGAGCAGTACAAGCTCTCCCCTTTCTCGGAGCTGCAAAAGGTTTTCTGCTCCAAGCAGGACGGCGGCGTGCAGTTCCGCGACGCCTACAACTCCAACCCCGAATACGACGTCACCCGGGACTACCTGACCATCCGGGAACGGGCGGAAGCGGGGGACGTGCAGGCCATGTATGAGCTGGGCATGATGTGCTTCTACGGCGCGGCATCGGAGCAGCCGGAGAGGTGCGGATGGGACTACGACGGCGCGGTCCACTGGCTTCGGAAGGTCTCCGCCTCTGATTCCGAGCTGCGCTTCCATGCGGACAGCATCCTGGGCCGGATGTACTATCAGGGTCTGGTGCCCCGGGAGCCCCAGTCCTATGAGAAGTCCTACGCGCTCCAGTGCCGGGCCTCCGAGGGAGATGATTTCTCCGCCCGGGAGCGGGCCTTCATGATGCGTATCGGACTGGGCTGCAGGTTCGACTTTCAGTCCATCCTCGACTACTACGACTCCTGCCGGGACCGGGGAGACGACGAGTCCATCCGGGCCTTTGCCCTCTTTCTCGCCGGCTATGGCCGGTATGAGGAAGCCATGGAGTTATACAACACCATCGAGAATCTCTCCCCGGAGACGGAGTATCAGATCGGCCTTTTGTATCTGCGGGGCGTCCACACGGACCCGCCGCAGCCGGACTACGTCCAGGCGGCGTACCACTTCCGCAACGCGGCGGACTCCGGTCACCTGCAGGCGGCCTATGAATATGCCGCCATGTGCCTGCGGCCCACGGGGCGCTTCAAAAAGAACTTCCCCGAGGCGGAGCGGTACTTTAAAATCGCCGCAGACGGCGGCGTCGCACCGGCACAATATATGCTGGGCTATATGTACCGGACCGGTCTGATCCGGCGGGATCTCCAGGCGGCCATCCACTATCTGGAGCTGGCCCGGGGGCAGAACCACACCCAGGCGGCCCTGGAGCTGGCCTCCATCTACCAGCAGCCCGAGTGCCAGAACTACGGTCAGGCTTTCCTCTGTGCGGAACTGGTGGCCTCCCACGGCATGGCCGAGGGCGAACTGATCCTGGGTAATCTCCTGTTCTGGGGTCGGGGCTGCGAGCCGGACATGGACAAGGCTTATGAGATGTATCAGCGCGCCAGCGACCACGGTCTGTTCTACGCCTCCCTGATGATGCAGAAGATCCGGGAGCTGGAGCACCTTTCAGAGTAAGCACGGCATATAGGAGGGAACACAATGGAAGACCTTGTTTTTATCAGCTACTCCACTGCGGACAAACCGGTGGCGGACGCCATCTGTCACAAACTGGAGGAGCAGGACATCCGCTGCTGGATCGCTCCCCGGGACATAACCACCACCGATTGGGCGGGTTCCATCATGGACGGCCTGCGGCGGAGCCGGGTGTTTGTGGTCGTCATCAGCCACAACTCCATCCTGTCCCCGGAGGTCACCAAGGAGGTGACGGAAGCCACCCGGACCTGCCAGTATCTGCTGCCCTTCAAGCTGGACACGGACGCTCTCTCGAACCGGCTGCGCTACCACCTGGGTCCCTGCCACTGGCTGGACGCCGTGGATCCGCCCCTGGAAAAGCGCATTGACGAGCTGGTGCAGCGCATCGAACACCTGAGCGAAGAGGACGCGGTGTACATGAACCGGGACCGGATGCGCCTGTCCGACCGGATGCTCTATCCGCGGGGTCTGTTCGTGGGCCGGGAGACGGAGGTGACCGAGATCGCTCAGCGCCTTTCGGAGGAGCACGTGCTCTTCCTCCAGGGCATGGGGGGCCTGGGCAAGTCCGAGATCGCCAAGGGCTACGCCAAAGCGGCGCGGGAGCGGTATGAGAACGTCATCTTCGCGGACTACGCCACCGACCTCCGGGACCTTGTGTGCGAGCTGCCCATCGAGAACCTGAACCGGGCGGACGGGGAGACTCAGGAGCTCTGGTTCCGGCGCAAGCTGGAGGCCTTCCACCTGCTGTCCTCGGAGCGGACTCTGCTCATCGTGGACAACTTCGACGTGGACGAAGACCCGGATCTGGAGAACCTGATCGCCTGCCCCGCCCACTTCCTTTTCACCACAAGGAACGACCACTCGGACTATTCCACCCTCCACGTGGGACCCATCCGAGATTTTGCCTCGGTGCAGAAGATCTTCTCCTCCCACTACGGCCGCCCCGTCAAGGCGGAGGAGCAGAGCGTCGTGGACCAGATGCTGCGCCTGGTGGGCTGCCACACCATCACGGTGGAGCTCATTGCCAAGCAGATGAAGGCCAGCTTTCTGAAGCCGGAGCAGATGCTGGAGCGGCTCCGGAGCACCGGTGTGAACACCCGCCTGAAGGAGAAGGTGAAGCGGGAGGGAGTCGAAGAGAAGCGGACCAGCTTCGACTACATCCGGCAGCTCTTCACGCTGTCCGGTCTCTCGGAGGCGGAACGGCACCTGCTGGAGGTCCTGTGCCTGGTGCCCCGGAGCGGTATCCCCGCGCCTCAGCTGGGTCAGATCCTGGAACTGGAGGACTTCGATGCCGTCAACAGCCTGGTGGGCAAGAGCTGGCTGAGCCTGGACGAGGATACGGATCTGCTCCAGCTCCATCCGGTGATCTGCGACGTGGTTAAGGAGGAGCTGAAGCCCACGCTGCTCAGCTGCCAGGACTACATCCGCGGCCTGTGGCTCAATATGAAAATGTGCTGGTTCTTCACAAAAGAGGAGCGCCTTCAGAGCTATCCGCTGGTCCTCCAGATCCTTTTGGACTTTCCGGATCCGGTGCCGGAGCTGTGGGAGGAGCTGTCCGGATTCACCAACATCGGATGGCAGTGCTGGGACTATCAGCGCTCCCAGTTCTACACAGAGCGGTATTATCAGAAAGCCCTTGGATTCTTTGGCGTGGCGGACCGCAGGACCGCGCGGGCTGCTTTCTACGTGGCCAGCTCCTATCACAACGCCGGGGACGACGTCTCCGCCGAGCCCTGGTATCGCCGCGCGGCAGAGTCCCATGAGGCGGCGGAGGACTTTGGCGGGGAACTGGCGCAGGCCTACGTCCGGGTCGGCAGATGCGCCAAGAGCCGCGGGGACCTGGAGGAGGCACAGCGCTACTACGACAAAGCCGCGGCACTCTATCAGGAGTTGGAGGAACGGAAGATCTATCCTCCTGGGTGGTCAACGCCCAATGGATACCTTGACTTCTTGGACGACCTCTCCCGTCTGGAGCTGATCAAGGGCAATTACGAGCTGTCGATCCAATACGCCCAGCGGTGCTATGACGGGCTGATGCAGAAGTTTGGGGAAGAGAGCACCAATTCCGCCTACGCCCTTTTGGACCTGGGTGAGTGCTACAGCCGCCTGGGCGAGTACGACCAAGCGGAGGACTACCTGCGCCGTGCCCTGGAGATCAATCTGACGCACAACGGCAAAGACAATCTCCAGACTCTCCAGTGCCGCGAGGCTCTGGGGGACAACGCTCTGCGTCAGGGGGACCGGGAGCAGGCCCGGACCATCTACGCGGAGCTGTACATGGACACGGAAAAGAGCTTTGGCGCGGAGAACCCCCAGTCCCTGCGCATCCGCGCCAAATGGGAGGAGCTGGAAGCATGAACGAACAGCGGGACGTCTTTCTGAGCTATCACACCTCCACCGGCGCTGAGACCCTGAAAAAGGTGGTGGCCGCCCTGGAGGGGGCAGGCATCTCCTGCTGGTACGCGCCCCGGGACTGCGACGAGCAGTACGCGGGCTCCATCGTGAGCGCCATCCGCCGCAGCCGGGTTTTCCTTTTGCTGCTCAGCCGGCAGTCCGGGGCCTCGGCCCACGTGCTCAACGAGATCAACTGTGCCTTTGAACGCTTCAAGAACCACGAGGACATCACCCTGCTGCCCTTCCGCCTGGACGAGAGCCCCCTCTCCGACGACGTGTACTACTACCTGGGCCGCATCCACATGATGGACGGGGTCCGGCCTCCGGAGGAGCTGCGCATCCGGGAACTCTGCGATCGGATCACCGCCCTGTTGGGGCGGGAGCCGGTGAAGCAGGCCCCCAGCGCCCGGCGGAGCGGCTGCGCCCTGACGGGCAGTCTGGTCTATCCGGACAACCACTTCGTCGGTCGGGAACGGGAACTTGCCTCCATCGAGCAGGCCATGGGCGGCGTGGAGAACGTGCTGTTTCTGGTGGGCATGGGCGGCATCGGCAAGTCCGAAGCGGCGAAGATGTATTTAAAGCGCCATGCGGAGGACTATGACGTGGTCCTTTGGATCAGCTTCTCCGAGAGCCTTGCTCACACCGTCGCTTCGGACAACGCCTTTCCCATCCGGGGTCTGAGCCGCGCCGACTATCCCGAGGACGACGAGCGGGCCTACTTCCAGCGCAAGCTCCGTGCCTTGAAGGAAATCGGAGATCGGCGGGTCCTTCTGGTTGTAGACAACTTCGACATAGAGGACGACCCGGACCTTGAGACCTTCTGCGGGGGAAGCTACAGCGTTCTCTTCACCACCCGCTTCCATCAGCTTTCCCGGAACCTGCCCGAGGTGGAGATCCTTCCCATGACGGACCCGGAAGAGCTGATGGCGCTGTTCCGGGCGGAGTACAGTCGGGCACTGGACCCGGCGGGGGAGGCGCTCGTCCGGCAGATGATCGAGCTTTTGGGAGGCCACACGCTGACCATCCGCCTGGTTGCCTCCGCCATGCAGGCCCGACGCATCAGCCCGGAGAAGATGCTCTCCCTGCTTCGCGCGGGAGAACAGACCCTGGAGGCGCAGAACGCCAAGGCGGCGGAGATGATCTTCGGGCGCCTGCGGCAGGTGTTCTCCCTGTCCACCATCACAGACGAGGAAGCGTACCTGCTCAAGAACCTGTCTCTGATCCCCCTGAGCGGTATCCAGGTGGAGACCTTCTACGACTGGTGCGGCCTGGAGGACTTCGATCTCATCGACGGTCTGATCCGCCGGAGCTGGGTCCTCCACGATCCGGTGACGGATTCGGTCCATCTGCATCCCCTGGTGGCGGAGCTCATGGCCGAAGAGCTTGCCCGGGATCCGGACTGCTGCAGCCAGCTCATCGACCACCTCTACCGCGAGATGGACCAGAGCGGCGTGAGCTTGGCATGGCGGCTGAAGCGGCGGGACTATGCGTACTATATGTACGAGCGCCTGCCGGAGGATCACCCCCAGCGCATGAAGCTGTTGCGCATCCGCGCCTCCGCGGACATGAGCTTTGCCCTGTACACGGACTGCATCCCCCTCTTCCGCAAGATCTGGGAGGAGGCGGACGAGTTGGCCATGCGGCTCTACGGCTGCGTCCTCTGCGCCCAGGCCACGGCCCTCAACGGCGATTTCGCCGGGGCCTATCGCCAGGCTCTGGAGGGCTGGGAGCTGGTCAAGGACATCCCGGAGGACCGGTTCTCCATGGAGGAGGGCTATCGCCGCGACCACCTTCTCAAGCGCATGATCGAGGCGACGCGGGGTCTGGGGGACTTCGATGCCTCCGTGGAATGGGGGCGGAAGGCCCTGGCCCTGGCAGGCCGCTTCTATGACACGACGCCCCAGATGAACGTGAGCTGGGACCATGTACCATCTGGCACGGACCCTGTACATGCGCTCCGGGCCCGGCGACCTGGACGAATCGGAGGACCTGTTCCGCCAGGCTTTGGACCAGTTCGGGCAGATACCGGACGAGTGGTGCCAGAGCTTCTGTTACGACTACCTGGGTCTCATCGCCGCCAAGCGGGGCCGATTCGACGAGGCCCTGGCGCAAAACCAGCGCTCTCTGGACATTCTGCTGCCCCTGGTGGGGGACACCCACGCGGAGTACGCCTCCAGTGTGGCAGATCGGGGCCGCATCTTTGCCGCCATGGGGGAGCGGGAGCGCGCCGCGGACTGCTACCGCCAGGCCGCAGCGGCCTTCCGTAAAAACCGCTCCGTCAAGCGGGCGGAGGAGGTCGAAGCCTTGGCCGCGGCGCTCTGACCCATGAGCCCGTGCGTGGTCGGTCTTTCCCACGTGCGGAGGGGGAGTCGCGGCCTCTCTGTTCGACTGTCAAGGATCCGCTTATCCCTGATAAAAGCGAGAGAGCCGGACCATTTGGTCCGGATCTCTCGACTGCGGCGGAACGACTTGTGCGATATCCGAAACGCAAACCGCTTCGATTTCTTTCAAAGTCAGCGTTTCCGTTTTTAATTTTTCATTATCCTCGATTCCATTCGATCATATTCCCCGAACCGCGGGCAATCAGCAAGCGATCAGTCTTCATCAGAAAACGGCGGGACCGGAGTCCCGCCGTTCTTATTGAGTAACGTGCGTGTCTAAAGATCGAACATCGCCGGCAGCCGCTTAAACGTGTCCCGCCCGTCGGGACGGGCGTCGGTGAGCCGGTCCTTTTCACTGTCCCACCCGGACGATCCCCTCATGCCTCTCCGAGCTTGGCGAGAAGCGCCTTATAGTACGCGAAGTCGATCTCGCGGATATTGGCGAAATAGTGGTTCAGGCACGCGCGGCCGCCGTCGTTCCAGCGGATGAGATAATACCGCTTCTCCTCCGACGCGGGGAGGGAGAAGACGGGCACGCTCGCGTCGGAGGGGAGGACCGCCTCGCCGGAGGCGACGGTATTTCCGCCGTCGTCTTCGACGCGCCAGGAGACCGTCTTGTCGTTTCGTGTATCGTTGACGCCGTACAGCGTGAGCGCGCCGTTCTCCGGCTCGCCGAACATCAGGCAGACGGGCTGCTGGGAGCGTTTGATATACGAATACGCCAGTTTTTTCTCAAAGTAATAATCAACGATCGCGTCGGAGATCTGCGGCCAGCCGTCGATCAGATTCCACCAGATGATCCCCGTTCTCCTCCATTTGGAGATGCGGAACCGCTCGATGAAATACTTCTTCGCTTCCGCCTGCGAGATCTGGGAAGCAAGGGAGAAGGACGCGAGGGATGAGAAGGCTTCGCTCCCCTTCCCGAACAGCGTCCCGACCTGATCCCACATCAGCCGGATGCGGTACCCGAAGGGGGAATCCTCGCGCCCGTCCATCGTCGCGGCGTGCACGAGCCACTGCCGGTCGCCGAGGCAGGGCCAGAGATGATCCGCGTCGATGAAGCGCGCGAGAGACGCTGGGGAAGGACAACCGTGGTATCCGGTCTCGGAGGCGAAGTGGCAGACGGTGTTCCGGTAGTATTCGCCCTTGAAATAGTCGCGCGGTCCCCAGAGATGATCTTCCGAGGTCGCCTTTCCCGTGCGGAACGCTTCTCCGTCGATATAGGGGGAAGACGGCAGATAGGGTCGGGAGAGATCGGCCGTCCCGAGCGCTTCGGGGATGATCTTCCGGGTGACGACGTTCGTATTCGGATCGCGGCCTTCCCCGCCCCAGACGTACGCGCAGTCGCATTCGTTGTCCCCCGCCCACAAAACGATGGACGGATGATTGCGCAGGCGTTCGACGACCGCTTTCACCTCGCGGTACAGATTCCGCGCGAAGCCGCCCCACGGGGATTCCATGCCGTTTTGCGGATAGATCCCGCACGCCATCGCGAAGTCCTGCCAGACCATGACGCCGTGTTCGTCGCACCAGTCGTAGAACAGATCGTTTTCATAGACGTTGCCGCCCCAGCACCGCACGATATTGCAGCCGAGATCGTCGAGCATGGGCAAAATCTTCGGGAGCCGCTCCTCGTCCCGCCAGTGGAACGCGTCGACGGGGACCCAGTTCGTCCCCATGGCAAAGATCTTCTTTCCGTTTATGCGGAAACAGAACTCGCCGCTCCCCGCCTCGTCCGTCGTGGACGTCCGATCGAGCCGCACCGTGCGGATGCCGAAACGGGTCGTATACGTATCGACGGTATTTCCGTCGCAGAGCAGCTGGGCGGTCAGCTCGTAGAGGTCCGGCTCGCCGTAATTGTGCGGATACCAGAGTTTCGGGGAGTCGACGTCCAGCGTGATGCCCGTCCCCGTGTGCCACATCCGCCCCTCGTGGCGGAAGACGGAATCCCCGCACCGCCCCGCGATCCGCACGGAGTATCGGTGGACGTTCTCCGCGCCGATATCGGTGTCGCAGAGGATCTTTACCCGCGCCCTGTTTTCGTCTGCGGAGACCGTGTATGCGCAGAGGTCCTTGATATGGAAGACGGGGACACGCTCGATATACACGTGCCGCCAGATCCCGCAGGAGACGGCGCGGGGCATGATGTCCCAGCCGTACATATGCGGCGCCTTGCGGACACTCAGGGAGTCCCAACCGTAGAGCATGTGTCCGGTCGCGGGGTCCGGTGCGTACCGCCGCGCTTCGACGGAAGCCGGGCTCAGAACGACGAACAGCTCGTGTTCTCCGTCCTCAAGCGGCTCCCCGAGCGGAAGCTCAACCGCCGCGCTGCCGCAGAGCGGGACCCTGTAGGGGATGAACATGTTCTCCCCCGTCATCACCAATCTGCCGTCGATGTATACCTTCGCAAAGCAGTCCAGCCCCTCGAACACCAGCGTGTCGGCAAAGCCCTCCGCCCGGCGGTACGCAAAGGTCCGGGACAGGCAGTAGGTGACGTTCTCGTACTCCTGCACCGCGAGGATATTCTCGCCGCAAAAGAGCTCGGGCAGGATGCCCGCGGTCTCCAGATCGGTCTCGAGCGCGCCGGGGACGGCCGCCGGGATCTCCGTCATGCCGGCGCAGTCCGCAAACGTGCGGTACGCGCAGGGATACTTCACGCCGAACGCGCCGCGCCAGCGCCCGTCCAGCGAAAACCGTTCTCTCATAAACGTACTCCTTGGTGGATCATATTCTCTCATCGGATGCTCCGCCGCTCCCCGCCGTCTGTGTCTGCGGGCGGTTTCCTGCGTTTTTGCTCCCGCTTATTTCACGCACTCGCTGATGTACACCGCCGCCATAGACGCAAAGCCGTGGTTCAGGCTGCCCGTCAGACGCGAATGCTCCCAGAGCGTTCCGGTCATCTCGGCCATGCCGAGAAAGAAATCGCGGCACTCGTCGAGTACCCGCTCCTTGAAGCCCCACCGCAAAAGAAGCTCCAGCCGCAGATAATTCCCGATGAAGGCGTTGGAGGGATAGACCGCCGGATAGTCCCGCTCGGGATCGCGTTTCGGTCCGAAGCGGCTCACCAGCGTCTCGGCCAACGCGGGGTAGTCTTCCTTGCTTGCCGTGCCGAAGTAGAACGCGTAATACTGGCAGGTCTCCGTGGTGTGACCGGTCTTCACGAGCGCGCCGTTCCCGTCCCGGACGGCGTTGTCCTCAAAGAATTCCCCGTTGAAGCTGAGCCGGCGGATCGCCGCCTTCATCTTCGCCGCCTGATCCCGGAGAGAGGGAGCGCCGTACAGGTCGTCGACCGCTTCGAGCGCCGCCGCCCAGAGCATGTTGGACGGGAAGTTCACGCCCCGGATGAAATCCTGGTCGTTGCAGCGGCTCCACTCGATGAAGACCCAGCTTTCGAGGTTTTCGAGCAGGCCGTCGTCGTTGTAAAACCGCTCGAAGAACTTCACGAGCCCGAAGACTTTCTCCCGCGACATCTCCCGCATGGCCTCGTCCCCGGTGCGGCGGACGTAATTGCGCAGCTCGAGGATATACCACATCGACCAGTTGGGGATATACGTCCCGTCGTTGTGGTCGGCGGGGTAACACATGGGGATCATCCCCTGAGGCAGAAACGGAGACTGCGGACTGAGCGCGTAGTTTTCAAGAAAGCTCTTTTCCACGAGGTTTTCTCCGGTGAAAAACGCTTCGGCGCGGGAGGAGAAATAGCTGTCGCAGAGCCAACCGGCCCGCTCGCGGGAGGGGCAGTCGGTCAGCACGTCGACCGCGTTCTGCGCGAAGGTGTTGACCGCCGCCGCCGTGATGCGGTCCAGCGCGTCGTCGCCGTACTCATACCGGAATTCTGCCGCGTCGGGATTCTCGTACAGGATCATCCCGAAGTCTTCGATCTTCGCCTCGCCTCCGCGGATCACGGCGGCGGCGTACCGGGCGGTGTTCGCCTCGAAGGTGACGATCCGGCTCTCTCCCGCCGCCAGCGTATACTGGATGACGTTGCAGGCAACGCGGAAAGGCGAGACCTCGCGGTGATCCCCCCGGTCCGTCAGCACTTCGTCGAACACGAGCGTCAGCTCCGTCCCCGCCGATGCCGTGACACGGAACGAGAAGAACCCCGTGCAGGAACGCCCCAGATCATAGATCTGATACGCCATGGGAGCGAGCGTTTCCGTTCCTCCCTTTCCCGTCGGGTGACAGACGAACCGCCTCGCGAGCTCGCCGGAGTCCACCTCGAGCTCGTCCGGACGGAATCCCTTGAACCGCACCGGATCGATCCCGATATACTCGCGGTACCGGCACGGCTTCACCTGCTCGTTCAGCGTGACGGCGCCGTATTCCACCGGGACGGAGCGGACAAAGTCCAGCTTCGGCATATGCACGTACCGGGGCAGGAGCCGGTTCATCGGGACCTCGACCGTCGCGGCGGCCGCGCGTCCCGCCGTGTCCCCGGCATAGAACGCCGCGGGATCGCCCGTCAGGCGGTACACCTCCGTATAGGAGCGCTGGAAGGAGAAGCGCCGCACCTTCTGTACCCGTTCGGTCATGGGATAGGCGGCAAAGTCCGCAGCCTCCGCCGCGATCCTTCCGCCTTCCCGGATCTCCGCGGCGAAAAAGGGACGCTCGTCCACGGTGTAAAAGGTATTCGTGTTTGCGGAATACACCTCGACCGACACGACCGTCTCCCGACCGGCATACGGACGGAGCGGATAGACGTCCAGACGGGAATATCCGTGGGCGGCCCGCGCAGGACCGTACCCCTTCAGTTCCCCGTTCACGAAGAGACGGTAGAGATTCGACGCGGCGAGGACCAGCTCGGTCCCCTCGGACGGCGTCAGCCGATACTGGAACGTCACGGCGACGTTCTTTTCTTCATACAGATCTTTGATCCAGACAGCGTTCATTGCATACCTCTTTTTTGAATATTTTATGAAAGAAATGAGATCCGATACGATGTGCTCGCGGCGTTTCCGCGCTCCCCGCCGTCTGTGCGCGGACGGCGGGATGCGGATCCGTTACGCCTCAAGGCATACCGTCTCGCCGGGTATCAGCGGGAGCTCTGCTCCTTTCCAGAGGAGCGTGCCGCCCGGCACGGTCGCCCGCACCGTCAAAGACGCGCCCGTCAGATGCACGTACACCTCGCCGTCGCCGACGGGGACGGTACCCTCGATCTCGCCGAAGCCGCCGCGCTGCGGCGCAACGGTAAAGGCGGCGAAGCCGGGCGCCGTCGGCGAGACCCCGAGATAATAGCGGCCGAACAGATAGATCGGCGACGCGCCCCATGCGTGACACAGCGAACGTCCGAAGGGGTGGCCGTACATCGCGTAGTGCTCCGCGCCGCTTTCCTTCGGATCGAACGCCTCCCAGATCGTCGTCGCGCCGAGGCGGAGCATCCCGCCCCAGTAGGAGCGGAGCATTTTCTCAAAGAACGCGTACTCGCCGATGCGGCACATCGCGTCCAGCTCGAACCCCTCGAAATACGGCGTCGTGATCTTCGGCACGCCGTCGGAGAGGAGCACGTTCCCGATGATGGAAGCCCGCTGCTTCTCGTCCGCGATATCGTACAGGAGAGCAAAGACGTTCGCGTGCCGCGTGACGTTCCGCCTGCCGGACTGATAGCTGTCGATGAACGCGCCCTTTTCGTCATCCCAGAAATACTCCGTGATGCGCGCGCGCATCTCGTCGGCGCGCGCGGCAAAGGCGGCGCCGTCCCCGCCCGTCAGGGCGGTCAGCCGGGCCATCGCCCGCAGCGCGGCGACGTACAGCATCTGCTCCGCGCAGACCGCGCCGGTCTTGTCCATCTCCGCCCAGTCCACGAACGTCCAGTCGCCCGGACACCCTATGAGAAAGCCGTGCTCCGCTTCGCGGGTCCGGATGAACGCGAACATCGTCTGCGCGCGCGGCCACAGCCGGGCAAGGAATTCACGGTCGCCGAACGAAAGGTAATACTCCTCAAGCGAAAGGATCCAGTACATGCTGTAGTCCAGGATCGTATTGACGTGATGCTCGACCGGATCCTTCCCGCGCAGACCGAGGATCGTGCGGCGGTCAATGGCGGAGTCCGCGAACAGGTAGCGGTTGATCTTATAACACTGATAGGCGTCGCCCGACCAGACCCAGCGGTCGCGCTTGATACCGTCCAGATACGTCTCCCGGCAGTTCAGGTGGAACGTATAGCGGCAGACCTCCCAGATGCGGTTGACCTCCCCGTCGTCCGTGCGGAAGCTGCCGCAGCGCGCCATCGGCAGATATTCGTACTCCGCCGCAGCGCGGAGTTTCCCCGCACCGGCGCCGGAAATGCGGATATAACGGAACGCGCGCTGGCGCAGCCTGTACGAGTCCGCTCCGGCAACCGTTTCGCGCAAGAACGCGAGCTCCCCGTCCAGTGCTTCCTCTTCGGATTCGCCGTATACGACGAAGTAGCTTTGTGCCGGATCCGCGCCGGCGATATCAAGATACCCGAACATCTCGGCGCCGAAATCCCACAGCGTGCCGACCGCCGTCTCCCGGACGGAGACCGGGGTACGCTCCTCATAGGAAAACGGAAAGACCTCCGGCGATTTTTCGGGGGCGTCGTAGATCGGCAGCCAGCCGGCCGGCAGATGCTCTGCGGTCTCGTGATCGCACAGCCATCCCTCGCCGCTCGGACAGACGCCGCTTTCCACGAACGCCGCCGGCAGACAGCCGAAACCGGTGATGCGGACAAGCGCCGTATGGCTGCCGGACGCGACCGGCACGGTCACGTCGGACGGATACATTTTCCCGTCGAGGACGACGTATCCTTTTCCGATCACGTGCAGTTTCAGCGTTCCCGGCTCCGCCGCCGTGAACGATCGGGTAAACGTGACGGTCGGATACGGCAGGTCCTGATGCCACATCGTCGGATACGCCGCCCCGAATTCCTCGCGCCTCGCGTTCTCCATATAGGTATGGTAGATCTCGTAGTCGCCCCAGTACCACATCCAGTACGCGTTCATGCCGTTTTCCTCACGCTCCCTTTTTTCGTCCATACGTCCGCCTCTTTGGCGGTGAACGTCCGCCGCCGTCTGAGCGGGATCTCTTTTTACATATTATAGCAAATCGAAACGGAAAATGCTACCGATTTTTCACCAATACCGTCGCTGCGGTCACCATTTTTGCGATCGGAAGGACTGAATGGGCAAAAACACCGGGCATCTGCGTGCCGCCGCCCTTGACAACGCCGTCCGATCCGGATATAATAAACAGTACGGATCAAATGAAGAGACGCAAAAAGCCGCGCCTCCCGTATCCTCGTGCCCGACGGCGGGATAAGGCAAGAGGGAAAACGGGCGGCTTATCGCATCCAAGGGCGAAAACGACGCGGAGGTCCGATCGGAAAGGGATAAAAAATGGAAAACAGCACACTGAAACAACTGAAGATCTGGCGCATCGTCGCCGTCGTCTCCCTCTGCGCTTTGCTGACGGTCAGCATCCTGTACGCAGTCGGCATGGGCTGGATACGGCCGCGGTCCGCGTCCGTCGACGGCGGCGGGGTGCTCTCCCTCTGGAACGACGGCTCCGGCGCCAAAGCAAAGCTGATCGATTACGTGGATTCCGTCACAAAAGAGGGCGGAGAGGATTATATCCCCGAGAAAGACCGCATCGCCGTTTTCGACATGGACGGCACGCTCGCGTGCGAGACCTTCTATACCTATTACGACACGATGATGTTCATCGAATACTGTCTCAACGATCACCCGGAACGCGTATCCGACGAGCTGAAAGAGATCGCGGCGTCGATCAAGCCCGGATACGTCGCCGACGAGACGCTTGCAAGAAACTTCGCCAAAGCATACGCGGGAATGACCGTGGAAGAATTCTCCGCCTACGCCGCGCAGTTCGGCCAGAAAAAAACGGCAAGCTTCCGCAACATGCGGTATATCGACAATTTCTATCTGCCCATGGTCGAGCTTGTCGAGTACCTCTATGAAAACGGGTTCACGATCTGGGTCATCAGCGGGACGGAGCGCACGACCACGCGCGCCATCGTCGCCAACTCTCCGATCAAGGATTACGTCGCGCCGGAGCACGTGATCGGCACCGATTTCGAAGTGAAGCAGAAGGGACACGAGGACGAGCCGTCCAATATGAATTTCAAATATGAGAACGGCGACGAACTCGTTCTGACCGGCGGATTCATACAGAAAAATCTGAACGGCAATAAATCCATTTACGTGGAGCGTGAGATCGGGCAGCGCCCGGTGCTCGCGTTCGGAAACAGCGGCAGCGACACCAGTATGATGAATTACACCATCGACCAAAGAAATCCGTACAAGGCGCAGGCGTATATGATCGTCGCCGACGACGGCGAGCGGGAATGGGGCACGCAGGACTGGGATGCAAAGTCCGCCGACTACGCGGCGAAGGGTTTTATCCCGATCTCCATGAAAAAAGATTTTTCCGTGATCTATCCGGACGGCATCACGAAAGCGGAGCAGCAATACGTACCGATCGAAACGCCGTATGCCGAAGAAACGGATAAGGCGGCGTAAACCGGGAACGGATCCCGAAAAAGAAACGATACGGGGAACGGATACCGTGAGTGAAGATAAGACCGCCGAGCTTACCGCTGAACAGCCGGACGAGATCGTCGGCGGCAGATCGCTGAACAGAGCAGAAAACAACGCCATGGTTGAGTTTTATCTGAGAATGAATACATACAAATCCGCGGGAAAGCGGACGGACGAAGAATACAGCGAAACCCGGGCGATCGCGTCGGATCATCAGAAGCCGATCAGAAATCTGCCGTCAGGTTCATCGAACGTGGTCGCGGTCATTTTCGTCCTCGCGCTGGCGCTGAATCTCGTTCTTCCCAAAAACATGGACTCCTGACGGCAAATAAACGAAAAACGGAAACGGATCCGAACACAATGAAAGCGGAGGATACCCGATATGAAAAAACGATCTGCACGGTCCTTGCACTGGTCATGCTGCTTACGCTCGCCGCATGCGGGCATAAGGGCGTCGACTATCTCGTCCTTGTGAACAAGGAAAACAAACTCCCCGACGACTGGGAAGAAAAACTCGAGACCGTCACGGGGTACGGATACGAGCCGTGGCATATCCGATACGTCGGTTCGGCCGAAATCGCCCGGGAGATCACCGACAAAGGCGTCACTCTCGAAGAATACCTGAACGTTCTTCCCGTCGGCAACGTGGCTCCTCCGGAAGAGGAGTGAAAACCGCCCCGCGCGGCGAAGACCTGATCCGGCGTGCGGAAGAAGCGAACGCAGAAACGCAATGATCGCATCCGCGTGAACACGAAAAGAACACCGCGCCCCGGAGCACTTTTGTTCCGGGGCGCGATTTTTCCATATCACCGTTTTTAAGCAGGGCATTTCTGCTTCCAGACGTTTTCGTTCATGATTCCGCTTGCATTTTTCCGGGATCCGTGCTATGCTGTAACGTACGCGGCACGGATCTTTCGGGATCCCCGCGCGGCGAGGTCTGCCTTGTTTCTTTTGAGTTTAGTATCCGGCGGTACAATCGGGATATCCGATGACGGAGGATGACGGCATGTTTCATATTTTGGTCGTCGACGACGACAAGAACACCAGAAAATATCTCAGCGCCGTGCTGGAGGCCGAGGGGTATACCGCCTATACGGCGTCAAACGGCGAAGAAGCCCTTGCGCTCATGGATAAAGCGTACGTCGATCTCGTCGTGCTGGACGTCATGATGCCGAAGATGGACGGGTATGCGTTCACCGAAGAGCTGCGCCGGGCGAACAGCAGCCTGCCCGTTCTGATGATATCCGCCAAGCAGCTCCCCGCCGATCGGCACAAGGGATTCCTTGCCGGCACGGACGATTACATGACGAAGCCGATCGACGAAACGGAAATGCTGCTCCGCATCAAGGCGCTATTGCGCCGCGCGCAGATCGCAAGCGAAAGAAAGATCGTGATCGGCGGCGTGACGCTGGACTACGACAGCCTGACGGTGACGCGCGGCAGGGAAACGCAGGAACTGCCGCAGAAGGAATTCTACCTTCTGTACAAGCTCCTGTCCTATCCGGGCAAGATCTTCACGCGCATCCAGCTCATGGACGAGATCTGGGGCGCGGACAGCGAGACCGGATGGGAAACGGTTACCGTACACATCGGCCGCCTTCGCCGTCGTTTCGAGGGCTGGGAGGAATTCGAGATCGTGTCCGTGCGGGGACTCGGCTACAAAGCGGTGAAGAAAGTATGAAGAAATTCAGTTTAGACAAGCATAAAGAGCGCATCTCGCTTCTGCTCCTCAGCTCCGGCGTGGTCCTGATCATTCTTCTCGCAACGACCGTGCTCGTCGGGGTCATCGTGTTTTTTCTCATCAACCGCGGCGCTCTGCAGCTCGGCGAGACGGATCTGAACGTCTGGTCGTTCGTGTTCTACTTACTGCTGTGGAGTCTGGTCATCGGCGCGGCCCTCGCTTTCGTCACGCTCCGGTTCCCGCTGAAGCCGGTCAATAAGATCCTGAACGCGATGAGCCGTCTCGCGTCGGGAGATTATACGGTCAGGCTTTCCTTCAAGGGCGCTTTTTCCAGGCACCCGGCCGTCGTGGAGCTGACGAACAGCTTCAATCAGATGGCGTCCGAACTGGAGCAGACGGAGATGCTGCGCTCGGACTTCATCAACAACTTTTCCCACGAATTCAAGACGCCCATCGTCTCGATCACGGGATTCGCGAAGCTCCTGAAGCGCGGCGGTCTGAGTGAAGAGAAGAAAAAGGAATATCTCGACGTCATCGAAGAAGAATCCCTGCGGCTGTCCCAGATGGCGACGAACGTGCTCGATCTGACGAAGGTGGAAAACCAGACGATCCTTACCGACGCCGCCGAATACGATTTGTCCGAACAGCTCCGCACGTGCGTGCTCATGCTGGAAAGCAAATGGAGCAGAAAACACATCGAATTCTCCTTGCCGGACGAGGAGTATTACGTGACCGCAAACGAAGAGCTGCTGAAGGAAGTCTGGATCAATCTGCTCGACAACGCGGTCAAATTCTCGCGGGATCACGAAACGGTGGAGATCGGGGTCAGGCGGGAAAACGGTCGTCTGGAGGTCGCCGTATCCGATCGCGGGGAGGAAATACCGGAAGGCGCCCGGGAAAAGATCTTCAACAAGTTTTATCAGGCGGACGAATCCCACGGCGCGCAGGGAAACGGCGTGGGACTCGCCGTCGTGAAAAAGATCGTGGATCTGCACGGCGGGACGGTCGGCGTGTCGTGCGCGGACGGAAAGACCGCGTTCACCGTTTCCCTGCCGCAGAACGGATGACGGAGGAACGCACAAAAAAACTCACCCCATCGCTCACGCGGCGAAGGGGTGTTTTTTGTTTCGTTTCAGTTTAGATATCCCTTGTACAATCAAAAAAGTCGAATAACGGCGAACGGAAGGACAAAAGGGGGAATACGGGCTTGAAGCGGGATGGCGGACGGATATCTTCCGCCCGGAACGGAGGGAAAACATGGGTACGTCCGTGATCGACGGCGCGCTCTTTGCACGAATGCTGCAGGGCGGCGCAGCCGTCCTGGCGTCTCACGCCGAAGAGCTGAACGCTCTGAACGTCTTCCCGGTCTCCGACGGGGACACGGGGACGAATATGACGAAGACCATGGAGGGCGGTCTTGCACAGATCGGACGCGGACCGGCGCGGCAGGATATCGGCGCCGTATCGAAGCGGTTCGCGGACGGCGCGCTGCTCGGCGCGCGCGGGAATTCCGGCGTGATCCTCTCGCAGATCTTCGCGGGGATCACGGAGAAGCTGTCCGGGCTGGAAACGGCGGACCTCTCCCACGCGGCGGCCGCGTACCGGCGGGGGATCGAGACCGCGTACGCCGCCGTGCAGGATCCCACGGAAGGAACGATTCTGACCGTGTTCCGCGAGAGCGCGGAGCACGCGGCCGAGACGATCTCCGAATGCTCCTGCATGGAGGACTTCTTCCGGCGTCACGTCGAGGAGGCAAAACGCTCCCTTGCCGCCACCCCGGAGCTCCTTCACGTACTCAAAGAGGCGAACGTCGTCGATTCCGGCGCGGCGGGATACGTGTATATCGCCGAGGGCATGTACGAGGCGCTCTGCGGCAGGCAGCCCGAGACGTCCCCCGTGACGCGGGCGCCGGAGGAGGCCGTACATATCGAGCGGTTCACGCGGGACAGCGTACTCGAATACGGGTACTGCACGGAACTCCTGCTCCGCCTCACGACGAGCAAGACGGACGTCGACGCCTTCGACGTGCAGACGATCCGGGATGAACTGCAAAAGCTGGGCGGCGAAAGCATCGTCGCCTACCGGCAGGACGACGTGGTAAAGATCCACGTCCACACCTTCACGCCGGGCAGGATCCTCGAGCAGATGCAGCACTACGGAGAATTCCTTACCGTCAAGATCGAGAACATGATGCTGGGGCATACGGAGACCGCGCGGGAGACCGCGCCGCCCGCGAAGCCCTATTCCGTCGTCGCCGCCGCGTCCGGCGACGGCATCGCCGCCCTGTTCTCCGATCTCGGCGCCGACCGGATCATCCGCGCGGACGCCCCGTCCACCGAGGATTTTCTCAACGCCTGCCGCGCGTGCGGCACGGAGGTCGTATTCGTCCTGCCGAACCATAAAAACAGCTTCCTCGCGGCGGAGCAGGCGGCAAAGCTCCTGCCGGAAAAGAACGTCCGCGTCATCGAAACGAAAAACGACGTACAGGGATACAGCGCCCTCTCGGTCATGACGCCCGGCATCACCGACATGGCCGCGCTCGAAGCGAGCGCCGAAAGAGCCGCCGACTCCGTCGTGGACGGCGACGTGACGGCGGCGGTCCGCGACGCGGTGATCGGCGGCGTACGGGTCCGCCGCGGCGAGTTCCTCGCGCGCAGGCGGGGGATCCTCGTCACAGCGGCCGAGACGGCGGAGGAGGCCGTGCTGCGGTTCCTTGAAAGCAGCGGTACGGACTCCTGCGAGCTGCTCACGCTCTTTGCCGGCAAAAGCGTCACGCCGGAGCGGCGGGTCGGATTGACGGACCGGATACGAACGCTGTATCCGGAACTCGAACTCACCGTCCGGGAGGGCGGACAGGACGTGTACGATTATTATATCGCACTGGAATAGGAGAGACCATGGAACAAAAATTCAGGATCGTGATCGACACGAAGGGCGGGGACAACGGACCGTCCGTCATGGTGAAGGGAGCGGCGCTGGCGCTCGAACGCTTCCCGCAGCTGGAGGTCCTTCTTGCGGGGGACGAGCGGCTGATCCAGGAGGAATGCGAGCGGCTGCGGATGCCCGCGCAGCGGGCGGAGATCCTCGACGCTCCCGGGGAGATCACCAATTTCGACAATCCGGCACAGGCCGTATACGGCAAAACGGATTCTTCCCTGCTCCGGTCCCTCGACGCGCTTTCCTCCCGGGACGATCTGGTCGGGATGATCACCTGCGGCAACACGGGCGCGGCGCTGGCGGGCGCCATGCGGTATCTTTCCGGGGAAAACCGGGTGCGCCCCGCTCTGGCGGCGATCCTCCCGGCGCAAAGCGGGGGATTTACCTGCCTTGTGGATACGGGCGCGACCGTCGACTGCACGGCGGCGATGCTGCATCACTTCGCGCATCTCGGCTCCGATCTCATGCGGGACATGTACGGCATCAAAGCTCCCCGGGTGGGGCTTCTCTCCAACGGGACCGAGCCCACGAAGGGAAACAAGCTCGTGAAAGAGACGTATCCGCTTTTGTCCGCCGACGAAAGCCTGCACTTTATCGGGAATATCGAAGGCAGCGACGCGCTTTCCGGCGCGTGCGACGTGCTCGTGTGCGACGGGTTCGCGGGGAATCAGGTATTGAAGGTGACGGAAGGCACCGCCAAGCGCATGATGACGGATATCATGCGCTACGCAAAAAAAACGAACAGCGCGGAAGTGGAACGGCTCTTTACGCACCTGATGGGCGTGTACGACATCGGCTCGCTCGGCGGCGCCGTCATCCTCGGCGTCACAAAACCGGTCGTCAAAGCCCGCGGGAACGCCGACGAGAGGGCCGTCGTCAGCGTGTCGGAAATGCTTCTGAATACGGCACAGCACAAGGCCGTATTCGACATAAACAGAAATCAACTCTGAGGAGGCGGCGTCATGGCAAAGATCAGGATCCTGTGCACGTCCACCGGCTGCATCGAATACGCGCCGGCGCGCTATCACGACCTGGGCATCGGGATCATCCGTATCCGCGTGCTATTCAACGGAAAAGAATACAAGGAAGGACTCGATCTCGATCCGGTGGAGTTCTACCGGCAGCTCGAGACGATCGAGGATCCGAAGAACCATCTTCCCTCCACCGCGCTCCCGGATACGGAAGATATCCGCGCGGCGTTTGAGGACGCGATCCGGGACGGCTGCGACGAGTGCATCGCGTTCACCCTCTCCTCCGCGCTCGGCGGGACGTACAATAAGATCTGTCTCATCGCAAAAGAATACGCGGACCGTCTGACGATCCGCGTGGTGGATACGAAGATCACCTGCTTCGGCGAGGGATTTCTGGCGATCAAGGCGGCGCAGTTCGCGCGGGAGGGGATGCCGTCCGACGAGATTCTGCGGGAGATCGCGTGGATGATGCGCCGGCAGGTATTCATCGGCGTGGACGGAAAGCTGGACTATCTGATCTACAACGGCCGTCTCAAAGGCGGCAAGGCGTTCATGGGACAGATGCTGAACATATGTCCGGTGGTGCACTTCTCGCCGGAGGGCGAGATCGTGGCGCTCGAGAGCGTACGGACGCCGAAAAAAGCGCTCGCACGCACGTGCGAATTACTCAAGGAAAAGATCGGCGGCCGCTCGCCCGATGATTATCTTCTCTGGCACGTGTATACGGGTCCCTCGCTGATCGGGACGCTGTGTGAGATCGAGGGCAGATACGGCATCCGGACGAATCACGAGGCGGTCATCATGTCCCCCGTCAGCGGATGTCACAACGGTCCGTGGCTGGCGGGCTACGGTCTCGCGCTGCTCCGCCGGGCGGACGAGCCGCCGGAGGGCTGATATGGTCACGGTGCGGGAAGTCAGAACGGGCAGAGACGTCCGGGAGTTCATCGAGCTCCCGCTGCGGATGTACAAGGGCTGTCCGTGGTTCGTCCCTCCGCTCTACCGGGACGAAAAAAAGCTCCTGAAAAGCGGCGGGAATACGGAAAGCGCCGAGTCGCTGTTCCTTTTGGCGGAGCGGGACGGAAAGACGGTGGGCAGACTGCAGGGCATCATCCAGAGGCTGGACAACGAAAAGCACGGCTGTGCGCGGATGCGCTTTACGCGCTTCGACTGCGTGGCCGACGCCGAGGTCGCCCGCGCGCTCTTCTCCGCCGCGGAAGAATGGGGCGCCCGGCGCGGCATGACTGAGATCTGCGGCCCGCTCGGATACAGCGATCTCGACCGGGAAGGTCTTCTGGTCGAGGGCTTTGAAGAAAACTCCACCTTTGAGGAGCAGTACAACGACGCCTACTATGCCGCGCTCCTCGAAGGGCTCGGATTCGAGAAGGACGCCGATTGGGTCGAGTACGAGCTGAAAGCGCCGGAAAAACGCAGCGAGATGCTCTCCCGCGTCGCGAAGCGGGCGCTCGAACTGAACAGACTCCACGTGGCGGATACCGATCTCCCGAAGCGGAAATACATCGAGAAATACCGCGACGGCTTCTTCGAGTGTCTGGATGAATGCTACCGGGACCTCTACGGGACGGTGCCGCTCTCAAAGGAAACGCAGAACGAGCTGATCGATCAGTTCCTGATGATCGTCAACAAGAAATACCTCGTGTTCATCTGCGACGACGCGGAGCGGGTAGTCGGCTTCGGGCTCTGTTTTCCGGGGATCGGCGACGCCGTAAAGAAAAGCGGCGGTCGCCTGACGCCGCTGACGCTGTGCCGGATCCTGAAAACGGTCCGGCGTCCGAAGACGCTCGATCTGGGGCTCGTGGCGATCCGTCCGGAGTATCAGCGGGCAGGGCTCAACGCGGTGATCCTGGACGGTCTTCTCGATATGCTGGAAAGCGGCGGCGTGGAGACCTGCGAGACGAATCTGAACCTGGAGACGAATACGGCCGTTCAGGCCCAATGGAAATACTTCAGCGCCCGCCAGCACAAGCGCAGGCGCTCGTACGTCAAAAAGATAGGAGACAAGACATGCTCGAACGGTTGAAGGAGATCTTGGGCAAAGTCCTGCCGGAGACGGACATGAGCGGGATCACGGAAGAAACGAGGCTGGCGGAGGATCTGGGCTTCGATTCTCTTACGATGATGATGCTGTCCATGGAGATCGAGGACGCCTTTCATTTCCGCTTTACGGAATTCGTGAAATTCGAGACCGTGGGAGACGTCTGCGGGTATCTGGAAAGCAGGATCTGAAAAAAAACGGACGGTCCCCCGAAAAGACGGCCAAGAAAAAAGGGGGCAGTATATGGTAATCACCGTGGTATGCGGCGTGCCGGGAAAAGAAAGCAACGGCACGACGATCGCCGCCATGAACCTGATCCGCGCTCTGTGCGAACGCGGCCACGCGGTGCGCTTCGTCTGTTCCGATCCGGAGCGGGCGGGCACGTCACGCTGCCCTTTGCGCTCGGCGCACAGACGAAGCGGTATGCCGCAGAGAACGGCATACCGCTGTGTTTTTCCGTTTTTCGTTTTATGCGCGGACGATCCGTATAAACGCTGCGGGAGAATCAGTCTGCCACGTCGACGTCCGGCACGATCGTGATCTCGTATCCCGGATACAGCGCGCCGACCTCGGAATACAGCGTCTGCATCGCTTCTTTTCTGTCCACGTCGAAACTGACGACCACGTCGAAGCGGATCGTCTTTTTTTCCGTGTCGGCGTAAAAGCCGTGCATCTGCAGAGCCCAGTCGTGAGACAGCACCGTCTTCTGGATCGCGTTGCGCATCTGCGCCGCTTCATCGTCGGACGTGTTGAACGAGTAGACGCCGATCCCGGTCAGGATGATGCCGGTCTTGTGAAAAACGTCGACCTGTATTCGGCGCGTGATCCGGTCCACGTCGTCAACGCTGAGCGTGTCGGGCAGCTCGACGTGTACGGAGCCGTAGTTCTTGTTCGGACCGTAATTGAAGAGCGTAACGTCGTACGCGCCGCGCACCGCTTCTTCCGCGCAGATGATCTGTTTCAGTTCCTTGGTCGTTTCCGCGTCTTCCCGCTTCCCGATGATATCGTTCAGCGTTTCGATCATCATCTCGATCCCGGCTTTGATGATGAAACCGGCGATCACGACGCCGACGTACGCCTCAAGGGAAATTTCCCAGACCAGAAAAACGATCGCCGAGGCAAGCACGGACGACGACAGAACGGCGTCGAACAGCGCGTCGGAACCGGAGGCGGCCAGCGCGCCGGAGTTGACCTTTTTCCCTTGCTTCTTCACGTACGTCCCGAGGATCAGCTTCACGACGATCGCCACGGAAATGATGACGATCGAGACCGCGCTGTAATCCGCCGCTTCCGGCACGAGGATCTTCTTGACGGACTCCACGAGCGACGTGATGCCGGCGTACAGCACGAGCGCGGCGACGATCATGGAGCTCAGGTATTCGATCCTGCCGTAGCCGAGCGGATGTTTTTTGTCCGGCTGCTTCGCGCCGAGCTTGGCGCCGATGATCGTGACGACCGACGACAGCGCGTCGGAGAGGTTGTTGACCGCGTCGAGGATCACGGCGATCGAGTTCGACACGAGCCCGACAAACGCCTTGAAGCCGACGAGGAACAGATTCGTCACGATGCCGACGATACTTGTTCTGACGATCGTCCTTTCACGGTTTTCCGCGAGCACGGCGAGATCGGCGTCGTTTTGTTCTTTCATACTCATCCAAGCTCCTTTTCGACGGCGGCCCTGACGTGGTCCATATCCTCGGTCGGCTCGAAGCGCGCGACCACATTGCCCTCGCGGTCGACGAGGAATTTCGTGAAGTTCCATCCGATATACGTCTTATCGCCGAACTTTTTGTTGTTCATTGCCGCATACTTGTTCAGCATCGCGTTCCTGACGCCTTTCCCGAACCCCGCAAAGGGCTTCTGCGCCGCGAGGAACGCGAACAGCGGATCGGCCGTATCGCCGTTGACGTCGATCTTCGCGAACTGCGGGAATTCCGTCCCGAATTTCATCGTGCAGAATTCGTGGATCTCGTCGTCGCTTCCGGGCGCCTGATTCGCAAACTGATTGGACGGGAAATCGAGGATCTCAAAGCCCTTGCCGCGCAGATCCTTATACATCGTCTCCAGCGGCTCGTAGTGCGGGGTGAACCCGCATCCCGTCGCCGTGTTGACGATGAGGAGCACCTTTCCCCTGTACTCCGAAAGGCTGACGTCGTTCCCTTTTCTGTCTTTGACCGTAAAATCATAGACCGTCGGCATTCTGTTTTCCTCCCTGTTCTTTCTTTTGCAGGTGCAGCGATCTTTCTTCATCGAGCATTTTATATAAGATCCGATACATCGACTCCGCTTCCTTCCGCGCGATCTGTCTGTCCTTATTATATCGCACGCAATATAATTTGTCAACGGTTTACTCAGAAGTCGTCCGAAAGCGTTTTCCCCCCGCCGGGCGGCGCACGTTCGCATGTTTTTCTTTTTTTCCGATACCGCTTGCTTTTTTCCGGGATCTGTACTATACTGTATCCGCGGACGGCGGAGGTCCTTCGGGGTCCCCGCGCGGCCGCCGCGCGGCGGTCTTACAAATCACGGTGCCCTTGCCGCCGACCGTCTTCGGCGCGCGGAAAAAAGCAGGGGCACGGGAAAGCATGAGCACGGAAATGAAAAATATCGTTCTTATCGGGATGCCCGGATGCGGGAAAAGCACGTGCGGCGTTCTTGCCGCGAAAACGCTCTGCATGGATTTTTGGGACACCGATCTCATCATTCAGAAAAACGAAAACATGCCCCTGCAGAAGATCATCGACACGAGGGGCAACGAGTATTTCAGCAAAGCAGAGGAAACGGCGTGTTTGTCGTTCCCGTTTCGGAACGCCGTCGTCGCTACGGGCGGAAGCGTCGTCTATTCGCCGAAAGCCGTCGCTCACCTGAAGGAAAACGGCGCTGCCGTGTATCTCAGGATATCGTTTGAGACGATGCGGCGGCGGATAGCCGATATCGAACACCGGGGGATCCTTCTGCGGAACGGAGAAACGCTCGAGGATATGTTCTGCGAGCGGCAGTCGTTATATGAAAAATACGCCGATCTGATCATCGACTGCGACGGGAAAGGGATCGAGAAGACCGTCTCCGAGATCGTCGACACGGTCGTAAAGTACAATAAAACGGATCCCGTTTGATGCGGAACGCCGCTTTTCGTCGCGGCGCGCGGATCCGTACCGATCTCTTTTCTTCTCATCCTAAGAAAAGACCCGGGGACAGATGCGCTGTCCCCGGGTCCGATTTCTATTTCTTGTGACAGTAAGGGCATCCCATGCCGCACGACGCGCAGTCCCCCGTGCAGCCGCCTTTGCTGTTTTTCTTGTCTTTGACAAGGGAGGCGACGGCGGCGCCGATCAGGACCAGTACGACGGCGATCGCTATGACCGTCACCGCGTTCTCCGCGATCCATGCGAGCATGATGTGCGCTCCTTTCTTTCTTATCGGATTATCGGACGTCCGCTTTCTGCGTGAGCTTCGTCGCTTCCTGATACTTTTTGAAGAACAGCATCCAGATCATCAGACCGAGCAGCGCGAAGGCGGCGGCGAGGCTGACGACGTTCACGGCGAGCCCCGCGCCGGATGCCAGATTGCCGGTGAAGAGGTTGCCGAACTGGTTGATCATCAGGGCGATCACATAGGCGAACCCGCACTCATAACCGATCGCAAACCATGTCCATCCGGCGTTGTTCATCTCGCGCTTGATCGCGCCGATCGCCGCGAAGCACGGCGCGCACAGCAGATTGAACACGAGGAAAGAGAAGCCGGCGATCTTCGTGGCGAAGGCTCCGGCGATCCCCGCCCAGTCGCCGTAGAGGATGCCCATCGTGCCGACGATGTTCTCCTTGGCGACAAGACCCGTGACCGACGCGACGGCGGCTCTCCAGTTGCCCCAGCCGAGCGGCGCGAAGATCCAGGCGATGACTTTCCCGACGGCGGCGAGGATAGAGTATTCCATTTCTTCTTCTTCAAGCATACGGAACGAGCCGTCCGCCCATCCGAAGAAGGACGTGAACCATACGACGACCGTCGAGAGCAGGATGATCGTGCCGGCCTTCTTGATGAAGGACCAGCCGCGCTCCCAGGTGGAGCGAAGGACGTTTTTCAGCGTGGGCAGGTGATAGGCGGGGAGTTCCATGACGAACGGAGCCGGATCGCCCGCGAAACGCTTCGTCTTTTTCAGCATGACGCCGGATACGATGATCGCCGCCATGCCGATGAAGTAGGCGGACACGGCGATCCACGGGGATTTCCCGAAGAGCGCGCCGGCGACCATGCCGATGAACGGCAGCTTCGCGCCGCAGGGGATGAAGGTCGTCGTCATGATCGGCATGCGGCGGTCGCGCTCGTTTTCAAGCGTACGCGACGCCATGATGCCCGGAATGCCGCAGCCGGAGCCGATCAG
>JAEEGL014597637.1_pt1 | contig 29509 bp, 21 predicted proteins | sample 9134231 | NCBI WGS metagenome assembly JAEEGL01 (sample SAMN16246548, study PRJNA631951) | gut metagenome | biome: gut microbiome; feature: rumen; material: fiber-attached | host: Bos | place: Iran: Karaj | collected 2018-10
AATCCCCACCTTGCGCTTCAGGCTACCCAATGGAGAGACCTACTCCGAACGACTCTACACAATGCCTCAACAAGAACAGATACGCCCACTATTGGAGGACTGAACACTCGCGCATGCGCATACGCGCGAAGGGTGACGCATTGTCAAAGTCAGGAAATGATTGAGCGTGTTGGGCAATTCATGAAGAAGTATGAAGACCTGGGCTCAGCCCTTGAAAAGGCGCAGAAGGCCTATGACGGCGGCAAAGCCAAGCTTGAAGACCATGGCCAGAGCATAGTGGTGTCGGCCCAAAAACTTGTCAAGCTCGGTGCCAAGAACAGCAAGAACCCTCTCCCAACTATGCTTGACATCGACGAGGTGGAAAGCCTGAATATGATTGTGGAGGGAGAAAAGGAGTAAATTTGGGAAACATTACTTTCGGTTTTTTCTTTGTAATTCGCGATTGTTGTGTAAATTTGCAGGTCATAATCATTACCATGTTATGAATGCAGAGATTAAAAATGCAACCAATGAGATAATTGCTTGTTATCGCAAGCTTGGTGAAACAAGAAAGAACAATCCTAATTGCTATCGTCACGATTTATTTGAACATTTTGAAATGTTAGGTTGGCAGCCGCCTCAATATGCTTGGCAATGGAATCTAACCATTCGGGAGTATGAAGAAATAAAGCATGTATTGGCAAACTATGCTTCTGTCTTAAAGGAGGTTATAAAACAAGACAAAACAAAAACATGTTGCAAGCTGTTGAAAATGTATATTTCCGAATGGTACAAAAGGGAATATAATGGTAATGACAAACAGGGAAATGCTTTTTCTATGATTAGCGTTACTTATTTGGTTGAAGATATTTGCAAGGTATTAGATATTGATGAAAATCGAGTTTATTGGTCAAACACAGATGATAATGGGAACAAATGCGGACAAAGGGAATGGCTTTACACTATTTATGTTGACGGCGGATTGCCATTGCACTACTTGCTAAATACAAATAACAACCGGTTCAGGAATGCTATTGAGGATGTTTTGGAAGCAAAAGCCGAGGGTCTTGATTTTTCGTTAGTTGATTTTGGGGATTTGTGCAATAATAATGTTGTAAATCAATCATTTCGTGCAAGACAATTGTTTCCAGAAGAGGATAAAGCAAGCATTTATGATTTTATCGATGAAGTCATCATCAAGAACAATCTATTGATTGAAGGTTTCGAATCATTTAATGAACTCGTTAGAGAATCCAACGAGAATTCACTCAGAAACAAATTTGAGGTACGTTATAAGGTTTTCAAGACGGACAGAAACTTCCAATTGGTACTACAATTGTTCTTGAAGTCTGAGCCAAATGGCGTTCGTTATTCTATCTCACAGGAGAGACTTTCCGCATGGGGAATGCCTTCAAATGATAATAAAATCCATGTAAAGATTACTTCAAATGATAAGTTGATTTGGAGTAAAGACTTTTATAAGTGTTTGCGCGGAGATTATCTCTTATCTGCAAAGAACGATTTGTATGACTTATGGGTCGACAATAACACTCGTTGCCTTGATAAGTGGGAGGTTTTTGTCGGTGAAAGTAAAGTCACTAAGCTAGCATTAAGAAACCCTTTGGAAGAACACGGCTACGTTCAACTGTATTCGGTAAATGGTTATTCATGGAGTTCACAAGCTCCCAACAATTACAACTATTCTGCTGTGCTGTTCGACCGAAATCAAGAGATTTCACTAAACGAGGATATAACTATCAATGGAGAACGGTTACCGTGGGGATGGAAACAGATTGAAGACCAATTGCAGTTTACCATTAATGGAACTATAGTTACACTTTATGAAAAAGCTGGCATTATTGAGGTTAAACCACAAAAACAACATGAATTATCCAAGTTCATAGCTAATAATCCAAACAATTTGGTGTTGCTCACCGAAAATGAAGAACCTTCATTTGAGGTTGTTTTGACAAAGAAAGGAATTTACGGAGATCCGATTCCTGAAACCATAAATAAAAGCCAATTACTGTTGAGATATCGGCGTGGTTCAGCGGAGAATTATACTGAATGGCATGACAATTCTTGCTTTAAATTAGGCTATTTCCAATGTCAAGTGTCAATCAAAGCTAAAAAAGAGTCAAAAACCATCGATTGTTTTGCATTACCTAAATGGCCGGAAACTAACAAAAAATTGATAGATAATGAAAATTTGACAACGAGTTTTCGCGGTTTTGGAGAGTTGACGATTTCAATTAATAATGAAGTTTTAAGGGATGATAATGGCGTTAAAAGAATGCATTGGCAGAGAAAACAAATCGATTATCACAACCCTAATGCGATTTATACAATCTCCGATGGTAATAAGAGTTTTGACTTAACTTATCCTCAACCCATTGATGCCGTCGTATTCAAGAGAAAAACAAATGGTGTACTATTTGATGTCGGGAGCAACAACAATGGTCTTAGGTTACCTATTTGTGCTATTGACAAATTAGAAGCGTTTAAACTGCCAGAAAATAATAAAATTGAACTTTCGAGATACGATAAGATCCAAAGAGCATTTATTGATTTGAAAGAGTATCGATTCAATCAAACTGTAAAACAAGCAAATTTACCATACGTTACTTTCAAAACATTTACCCATACCGAAGTCAGATGGGAAAACGGAAGACCGTACATAATAAATCAAGGAAATCTTGATTTTAGCGACCTGGCATTTGTGTTTTCATCATTAAATAATCCATTAGAACTAAAGCGTATTCCGTTGATTAGCGATAGTGACGGAGATAGTTCCTTTGAATTGAACGAATTGTGTGAAGGCATCATTATGCAACAAGTTGGCAAGTATGAAATCCCCAAATGTTTTTTAAGACCTTTTTATGTTCCCAATAAAGGAGGTATTGGAAATTTAAACGAGCAAGATCGAAAAGACCAACGTTTAAGTAGGATTGACAAGTGTCACAATAAGTATTTGGGTAATAATGCAGATAGGTTTGATGAAGCTTTGGCTTATTTTGAAGTAGCCTCTAAGACAGGTAATTATTTCGGAAGTTTTGATGCTCTTATGGGACTTGTTTGTCATTATGATGAAAATATTAAAAACATCAAGAGCTATCACGAAAGCCTTGTGTTGAGCGAATATTCTGCCAAGAATCTGGCGAATTTTTTCAGACGATACATAGAAACAGCTGAAATCGTCGACTATACTTCTCTATGGCGAATGGCGGATGAATTTTTGTTTGATTGGATGTTAATCCCACGTGATATTTGGAAAGTAGAAGAAAGGGATTCTGTTGAAAAATTGTTGCTTAACAATCTTCGGCGAAAAAACCAAAGTGCTTATACTGATTTTATCAATCGCTTCTGGGAAGTGCAACTGCCAAATAAAACATCTAAGAATACAAATGTTGTCTTGAGAACAATAATGAATGTTTTTACCAGAGGCAAAGGAATCAATTCCAGTGCGCAAGCTTGTTTCTGGAACGTGGATTTATCTTCTCGGAAATCTGTTATAGAAGAACTTTCAAATAACGACTTCTTTATGAATTTATTAAACAACTAATAATATGAGGTTTAAAGAATTATACTCAAACTGCAAAAAGCAGTTAAACGAACAAATCAAAGACATTTGGCTTGAAAACAAAGATTTGTGGAATGGCGGTGTCACACTAAAAGATTATGGGAATCAGTTGGACGACATTCTCGACAAATGCTTCACTGGCGACAACATTCTTGTGGAAGATATGGGTGAATGGGAAGTCGCCCCGGCATTCCCAACCAATATTTTACCGCAAAAGTATTGGCGTGAATGGCAAAACAAAGAAGAAGCAAGTCTTAACAACAGTAATATACCTTTATCATCTAAAGGTTATCTTCCATTTAAACATCAAGTGGAAAGCTGGGAGAAGCTTTTAAACGGCAGGTCGATTTGCGTTACAACGGGCACGGGTTCTGGTAAAACCGAGTGCTTTATGGTTCCGTTGGTGAAAGATTTGGCGGAAGAGTATGCCAGACGTCATGCTGATGGGCAGCAACCCCAACCTGAGCCAGTACAAGCTATCTTCCTCTATCCATTGAATGCCCTTATGGATGACCAAAGAACCAGAATGAGCGAGTGCATTGAATGTTCTGGGCAAGAGTTGAAATTTGCTGTTTACAACGGGAACACTCCAGAAGATGTTGATGATGTTGATAGAAACGCAACCACAGCGTTAGCCGATAGAAGAAAACACGAATATGTGCTTAGAGATGAGATTCGCGATAATCATCCTAACATTTTGTTCACAAACCCAACCATGCTTGAGTATTTGCTATTGAGGACAAACGATCAACCCATATTGAAAGCCTCCCAGGGACAGTTACGTTGGATTGTAATTGACGAAACACACACCTTCACTGGTGCAGGTGCCGCGGAATTGGCTTTGCTTATACGTCGTGTACTTGATGCTTTTGGCACTCCTAAAGATAAAGTTCGTTTTGCGACCTCATCCGCTACAGTTGGAGGAATCAATGGAACAAAAGACCTTGTTGATTTTATTTCGGACATTACTGATAAACCTCAAAATGAAATTGATGTAATAAGAGGAAACAGAAGCCTGCAATCTATCAACAATGTCTCATATCAACGCCTTCATGATGAATCTTTCCTAACATTGGATAAGATGATTTCGGGGAATATGAGCGTGGAAGACAAGCTGGAGGCTCTTGATAATTTGTGCAACGCTGGACTTAAAGTTAAGTTACATCTCTTCGCCAAAGCTTTAAATAGAGGATTGTTTGTGAACATGTCAACAGCCACAAATGATCGCTTTAAGTTGCTTGATGAAATTAACATAGACGCTAATACAGGGTCGTACGACAGGCATGTTTTGGAGGCAAAATTCTGTAATCATTGTGGAACCGTCTTTGCAACTAGTAAATTGGTCGATAACAAACTGACAAAAGGCGTTATTTCAACTACAACTATCTTTGACAACGCCATTGATGTTGACACGGATGACGATACGGATGATGATAACACTACCAATGTATCAGTCGGTGGGGAAGACGGCGCATTTTTGGTGACTCATAAAAACAATGCGGAACACATTGCAAAGGCTTTGAGTAAAACATTGGATCAGGAATGTAATCCTTTCGACTTGTCTCCAGACATGGAAGTGATAAAAGGTGATAAGTTTGTGCGCTTTGCCGAGAGTGATGTTTGCCCAATATGCGGAATGAAACACTCGGTGCGGCAATTCAATGTGGCGGCTGATAAAGTGGCGAGGATTTTGGCTCCTTCATTGCTCGACCAAGCACAAAGTGCGCCAAATACAACCGGACTTCTTTACCAAGGCAAGCAAATGATTGCTTTTGCTGACAGTCGCGATAAAGCAGCAAAGCCTACTCTTAAACAAAACAAGGAGAGCGAAAGGAAATGGGTGGAATGGGTGGTTTATAATAAACTTGTTTCCATGCATAATAACAATGCGACTTTAATTAATCAACGAAAAAGATCGCTTGCTGCTGCAAAACAGAATTATGACGAATTGCAAACAGAAGACAACAGAAGAGAAATAGAACGCCTTGAGAATGAAATTCAAAATCTTACAAATCAAACACTCTCATGGAACCAAGCTCTAGATGCTTTGCATGATGTTCCCTATTGCGATTACTTCGCAAAACAGTTTGCGTCAAAGGAGGATTTGGACGACTATGTCGAGTACAAAAAGAAATATGTTCTTGCTGCTTTGTATGAGGTGTTCAAATATCGTCAGAAGAATGCGCAGACAGCTGAAACCAAAGGTCAAATCAAGGTCGTTTACCCAGATATTGCCGTGCTCAGAGAACAATGGGTAATTGATGGTTTGCCACAAGTATTATCTGATTTGAATGCCGCCATAAATGATCCCAACAAACGAATCACAGTTGATGATTGGATCGATTTTCTGACAATTTATCTTGATCATAAAGTTAGAATTAATGAATGTCTGTTTTTCAAGCGCGACAATCCAAAAGTTTGGGATAAGATTTCCATTTCAGCTTGTAGAAATCTCCGAACTGTAAATGGTGTTAGGAGAACTGTGAAGAAAGGAAAGCACAATGTGCCGGATAAATACAAAAAGCTCCTATGCAACTTGTTGGGTGAAAGGTATGACCAATTGAGTCTTAACAAAAAAAGCCTCGTTGACAAGGTGTTTGATTACTGCTGGGACGTGCTCCGCGGAAATGGAATCATTGAGAGAGGCAGAGACTATACAGGGGAAAAAACTCAAATAGTCAATGGAAAGAGTGTAGATGTATGTGGTTGGCCTTATGACGAGTTAGACCCCGATTATGCTGATAATGAGCAAGGTCGTATGAATGTGAGCAGAATGGCGTTTTCTTTGCCCGAAACTGCGTGGAAATGCCCGGTAACCAATCGCTATCTGACCACGACCTTCAAAGGTTATTCTCCATACGACGAGAATCCATTGACAGGATTGTACGACAAAATTGCCATACCAAACCAATCCATTGTCCCTATGCAAGAGCCAAATCTATTCATACAATCCGAACATACGGCACAATTGGGAAGAACACAAACCAAAGAGCGCATCAAAGATTTCAAAGAACACAGAATCAATGTTCTTTCGTGTTCTACCACCATGGAAATGGGTGTTGATTTGGGTAGTGTAGAACTTGTTGAAATGACAAATATCCCGCCACATCCAGCCAATTATAAACAACGTGCTGGTCGTGCCGGTCGTCGCGGTCAGACACGCAGTGCCTGCTTGACCATTTGCGGATCGGACGGCGTTGATGCGGCATTCTTCGCTGATTCCAAGACAAACGTCACCAAGCAAATAGAACCGCCAACAGTTGATTTGAATAGTCCGCAAGTATTGCAAAGACACATCAACAGCTATTTGTTCAAACAAAAGTGGAATACAGTTGGTTTAATGTCAGAAGTGAAAGACTTGTTCACAGAATATGTCTGGGATATTGATATAAATAAAAATGAAGATAAAACAAAAGCATACTATTTAAGCCAACAAGTTAGACCCAATGGTGGACCAAATGGCAAAATTACTACAATTCCATACGACACCGCTCAAACGCAAAATGCCAGTTGGAATGACTTTGTCATTTTCTTGTATGGTTTGCATCTTGACAATCCGAGAACTGACAAAGATAGGAATATTCGTAATGGTATTTTGCGCATTATTAACGGGTCGGTATATGCTGGCGGAAGATTGGATAGTTATGTTATGAACACCGCTGATGCTATCGAAAAAATATGGGCAGAGGAAATTGACGGCTATTTTAAAACTTTGAAGCAAAGACAATCAGATGCTGAAAGCAATTCCAACATAGGAGCGAACTCATTAACCAAATACAGGAACGGGTTGAATTATGATTTCACAAGTCGTTTGTCAGAAAATCTTCTTACTTTCTTGTCTAATCATCAATTCTTGCCTAATGCAAACATGCCTGTCAATATTGTTGAACTCAAGATTTCGGATGCAAAAGGCAGTTACTCAAAAAACAATGAGAATCCGACATACGATTTGGCTACGGCTCTCGGGCAATGGGCACCTGGAAACTACATTACAATCAAAGATGCCACTTATCAGATTGGTGGAGTTCAACGAGATTACAACCGGTCTTGGAAGGAAATTCGGAAATGTGCTACCTGTGGACACACTTGGGTATCGCAAGAAACGAAATGTCCTTCGTGTGGTAGTGCCAACTTGAAATTATGGCCTGTGACTAATTCCACTGAGATGAAGCTGCTTGAGCCAATAGCCTTTATCCCAACTACTGATAGGTCAAGGATTACGGATGGCAACAAGAATTACACAAGAGCAAAGGCGGAACTCATTGGAGCTTCCCCAATTCACAAACCAACTCGGGGCTGGTTTTCACACCGAATTAGCGATTCCAACAATACAACTTCACAGATTTTGATTTATAATGAAGGAAATAAGTTCGGATATTGGGTTTGTAAAAAATGCGGAAAAACTGAGATTGAGGATGGTCCTGCAAACAAACAGCATAACGACGAAGTGGTAGAGTCGTTCTACAAAAACAAAACAGTTGTAAACAACACCGAATTGCACTATCACAGGGATCTAATCGGTGCGACAAAGACTTGTTTTTTTGATATGTCCAGGGATGATATTGATGATAAACTATTCCGAAATGTTATTATCGGCGGTCTTGTCCAAACAGATTTCTGTGAAATCAGCTTCTATCGGAGTGATAATCTAAATAATCTTCATGTTTTCAACACCGAAGACGATCGGAAGATTTTAGTTACTCTCGGCGTGCTGTTCTGCTCGTTTATGGTAAATAAAGGCATTTGCGAACGAAATGACATTGATTTCATTATAACAACAGGAAAAGACGCTCTTGCCTTATGCATTTATGATAAAGCCAAAGGTGGTGCTGGCTATTCAAATCAATTGAAACAAGAAAAGATAGAAGATGCATTGAAGTATTGCCAAGCTAAACTTTCAAGTTGTAATACACTTTTCAGTTTACTTGACACTTATACGCAACGCTATTCCGATGAAATTGACATAAATGCTACACGGGAATGGTTAGACGATGAAAAAAAGCACCGAGAAGATGTTCCACAGCACATTACAAATGTGTATCCTGGAGCTCAAGCCTCTTCGTTTTCAGATATTATACAAACACTTAAGTAAACAGTCATGGAAAAAATATTATTCTTCAATGTCAGCAATCTGAACTCAATAATTTATGATGCAGACGAATCTTCATGGAAACAAACGCCTCGTCTATCAAGTATTAGACCAAATAATGTCGGTGGAAAATTAAATGTGTGTCTATTTGATTTGCCCCGTGCTCTTCCTGATGAACACCTGATTTCGTTGTTTAAAATGTCTGATTGGGCAAACTTGTTTACCATTAATAGCGTTTTTACTTTGGGAGACGGACTCTATCCAATTATGTTGGCAGACAATACCATGTATTTCACCGACAAGGAGGAGTATTCTTTGTTGAATGGCGATTGGGTTTTGGACAATGTCTATAAAGTCGATTGGAACAATAAACCAGCACCAACTTTAAGCCATTATACACCTCAATTTCCGCAAGGTTGGCAGCAAGGTATAATTGAAGCGCAAAACATTCGGGTCGGAGAATTGTTTGGAAAGGTAAGCGGAAAACTTGTTGACATAAATGGTTTTTGCAAGAACAATCAGAACGCACAAGTGGAAATTACATATAGTGACAGATATGTAAAAACAGAATTGGCTTTAGTAATATGCCTTCAATTTATAAAGGATCTTATAGCTGCATTGCATCCAAGTTCCTATAGAGTAAAAATAGTTGGAGAGTCTTTTTCTGATCCAAGAGCCAACGATGAAGGGTATAGAAGATTGGGCGATTCTTTCATAAGCGATGGAAAACGTGATGAAATTGGTAGAGCGCTAATTAATGATGACAAGTTTGTTTTCGAATCAAAAGAAAAGAAGGAAATCCCTCATTATAGGGAACTGATGGTAAAAGCAGGTAATAATGTCTTGCGTATTATGCCTGATGCAGGATTGGCATATTGGGGTCTTGATGTGCAACAATGTCAAGCCGATAGGCAATTCTATGGCACAAATAATGGTGTAAATGCAAGAATACCAATTTGCTCAAGTACGGAGCAGGTGTATTATGTGAGAAATAAATAGTATGCAACAAATGCATATTTTTGCGAAAAGCAAAGGAGAATTAGTGTTATGACATCACAAGAAATAATAACCCTGCGAGACCATGGCGAGGTGACCAAGGTACAGTTTAAAGAACGGGTGACACGCGACAACAAGTATGACGTGAGCTGCGAGATGGTGGCGCAGAGTAATACGCACGGTGGCCTGGTTGTGGTGGGCATCAATGACAAGACGGGCGCAGTGAATCCGCTGTCGTTTCAGGAAGTGCAGGAAACCACAAACCTGTTGGGCAATATTGCTTCAGAAGGTGTTGTACCACCGATTTTGCTTGACATAGAGAACGTTCAGGTTGAAGGAGGCATCCTCGTTGTGGCCACTATTAAGCAAGGGAGGAACAAGCCTTATCGCGACAGCAAAGGAATCGTCTGGGTGAAGCAGGGAGCTGACAAGCGTAAAGTATTCGACAATGTTGAACTCATTGCGATGCTGATGGAGAACGGACAGATACATCCAGACAGTATGCCTGTGAAAGGCACCAGCATCAAAGACCTAGATGAGAACACCCTGCGTGACTATCTGTTGAGTAGATTTCGCAACGACTTTGAACGGCAGCAACTGTCTATAGCAGAATGGAAACACAGGAGTCTTAGCGAGATTGCGGACATCCTCAGCCAAACGCCAGAAGGAATCTTGAAGAATAATGGATTGGTGACGGAGGACGGCACGTTGACAGTGGCGGCCTTGATGCTAATGGGCAAATACCCACAACGATGGCTGCCTGCATTCACTGTGAGGTGTGTGAGTTTTGTGGGCAATAGTATTGGCGGCACCGAGTTTCGAGATAAGAGCGGTAGCGATGCAGATGGCAATGCCGTGCATCTGTACAACTACATCATTTCGTTCTTGACAAGGAATCTTCGCCAGAAGCAGGTGGAAAAGGACTTCAACAGCCAAGGTGAATTAGAGGTGTCGTTGGCCAGCCTTTCAGAGTTGGTGACCAACGCAATCCTGCACCGTTCGTATGTGATAGAGGCTCCTATAAGAGTGTTTATCTTTGACAACAGAATAGAGATCCATAGTCCGGGATTGTTGCCTGAGGGGGTAAGCATGGAGGGCATCAAGCATGGTGTATCTGTGCCAAGGAACAAACTGTTGTTCAATCATGGCATCAACCTACTACCTTATACTGGTGCTGGAAGCGGTATCACGAGAGCCATGCAGTTTACGCCAGACATCAAATTCGCAAACGATGAAGTGCTGAAGGAATTTGTGGTGACAGTGGAACGTAGAAATGTTGATGAAAATGATGGAGGTGATGATAGGGGTAATGATGGAGATGATAGAGATAATGATATAGAAAACAGCGATTTGCTAAATTCAGTTCATCGACATGATGATGGAGATGATAGAGATGAAAACGTCGAGAATCGACATGTGTCATATAAAGCTCTCGATGGAACCCAAAAGAATATCATACAATTCTGCTCTATTCCAAGAAGTGCTAGAGAAATCCTTGAACATATAAACTATAGCTATCATCCCACACATATTGCAAAATTTATCAAGCCACTACTTGAACTTGGATTTCTTGAGATGACGGAACCAGATAAACCGAACAGCAAGAATCAGAAGTACAGAAAGGTGAGACCAAGAAAGTAACCAAGAAGCGCACCAAGAAAAACGCCTAAATATCTCAGTAACAAGAGAAAAAAGTAGAAGAGGAGAGTTGGATGTCGGAAAAGAACAAAATGACCCAAAAATGGCACAAAAGATGGCACAAAAGAACTGACTGAACGTCAGCTTCTTATATTGAGATTGATTGAGGCGAATGGCACAATAACAACTCGTGATTTGACACAAAAGACAGGAATGTCACAAAGAACGCTTTTGAGAGAGCTTTCAACACTTCAAGAGATTGGTGTTCTTGTTCGTGAAGGCGGACGCAAAGGTGGCCGATGGATAATCAAACAACTAACGGAGTAACTGATTTAGGTTGTTGAAGGTCTTTTTCCGAAAAACATATACCTTTGCGGTTGAAATAACAGGCCAAAGATGACAGCACAAGAAATACTATCATTACGAGACCGAGGCGTGGTAACTAAGGAAGAATTAGTTCTGAAAACACGAGAGGAGATCTTGTCTTTGTTAAAGGAGGTCGATCGTCCAGGGATGGATAGGGTGATATGGTACTTGGAGAATAGCGATTTCTTCAGAGCAGGGTGCAATTCCCATCATAAATTCTTGGGAGGATTGGCTGTCCATTCTCTTGGCGTGTATAAGGAGTTTGAGAAACTGGAAACGGGATTCCCCGAGGATAGTATCCGCATCGTATGTCTTCTTCATGATGTCTGCAAGGCTCATCTTCATGGATATAATCATATCGGTAAAGGCCATCATGGTCTCCGGTCAAAGCTGTTGCTCGAAGCATTGCATCTTCAGTTCAAAACAGGGGAGAGGAGTGCTATAGAAAAACACATGCATAGGGTGTCGAGGATTCCTTCACGAACGACATACGGCTATCATGATATGTTCCAACACTATATACATCAGTGTGACCATAGAGATTGCGAGAGTTTTCCCGGTGGCTTTGACAGCTTTAGAACGCAGAAAACCCTGAAGTATGAGATTGATACATTGTTATATTCTACACATCGTCCAGGAATAGAGAATGTGATTGATCAATTGCACGGCAATAAGGAGGCGTTCTATAAAGCGCCTGCATCGGTTGTTCACCACAATAACTTTCAGGGTGGTTTGGCCAAACACTCGATGGAGGTATATCGGCAAGCAATCAAACAATACGATCAGTTCAGGAAAAGTGAGACCCCGTTGGATTTTGATCGAAACAGCGTTACGCTTTGTAGTTTGCTACATGATGTGTGCAAGATGGATGAATATATGTTCAATAGAGATACAAAACGTCCGGAGCATACAAGGAAATGGAGTAAGGATGGTCTTCATGGAATAAAGTCATTGCATCAGTTAAAGAGTTGGAAACTTCAATTGACAGACGAAGAGGAGAAAGCCATCGCCTGGCACATGGGGAATTATGCAAAAGACGCCGAACCGAATTTCGGTACCACTTACGATAAGGTGGCTGCCAGTTCATTGCTTGTAAAACTCATTCACGAGTCGGATTCAAGAGCGGCAAAAGGTGCCTGATAGGGTGGATTGCCCAATAACTGCGCTTCCTTTCTGGAAGATCTGAAAAAAAAGAAAAAAGTGGCTATATGGGGTTGAAAAACCACCTGAGTCCGACTATATGTCCTTAGTAGAGACTTCCATTTTATTATATAAGGAGAGAGAATGAAAAGACGTATGCCTGTGAGCAAACGCCAGCCGTTGAAGGTTGTCGTCGATGGTATTGAAGACCCGGACAAAAAGGTGGCGCTGCTGGAATATTGGCTGGATAGGCTGAGATACCAGATGGTGGTGGACCACAAGGCCGAGCTGGAGCCTTTTGTGGAACACTACAAGGTTATGGAGGAGGAAGCTTCGGCCAAGAGTTGGGAACTCGGCCAGAAGATTGTGGCACTGCGTCGGAAGTTGAGGTCGGGCGAAATCAGTAACAAGCAGTACCAGGATCAACTTACCCCATTGAAACGAGACAGGAAAGCAGTTTCCACGGCGCTACTCCAATATGAATCCAGGACCTTGGACAGGATTTTTCCCGAGACCATCATTACGGTCGAAGAAGTGAAACGGTATTTGGATGAGGAGCGTGAATGGAACAAAAAATGGGCACAGGGGGGATTTTCCGTGGATGCCCACATCGGGGGGGGGGGCTAGCCGAATATCTTCATAAGTCTCTTTTTTCGAAAAAAAATATAGAATGAAGCTGTTTTGGCCCGATTTTTGATTAATGAAAAAGTCACAATATAAAGTTATGAGAACTCACACAAACCGTTTCCATTTGTTTTTCATTTTGCGTGGTCCTATAGTCCTTAGGGGCAGGTAGCGCGTCATAGTGTTAAGGTTAACTTCGGTTGTTGGCTCGCCTTAGGGCGAGCCAACCTTGTCAATCTGACTCTGGTTGGTCTTGACTCGTCCCTTTTTGTGAGCTTGCTGAAATAAAGTAAATAATTGATAATCAAATAAATAATAGCCTATGAACCACAATTTACAACCAATGACTGACACTAATGTCCCTTCCCAATCGCTCACAATCAGCAGCCGTAAAGACTATCAAGACGCGCTGGTGACGGCTCATTTTTCTCTTGTAATGAAACTGGCAAGGTGCTGCAGTAAAAACTATTCCCATGCATTGGAAATGTCCGACCTGGTCAGTGCGGGTGAGGAGGCTCTGGTGTTGGCTTCCAGAACATTCGACCCCTCGGTGGGTGCTCCGTTTGGTGCATACGCGGCAAAATCGATAAAAAATGCATTCAAGAAAGCCTACAAGGAACTCCATCCTGTAGTGTCAGTAAGATTCCAAGACGCTGCACAATATGACGCATTGGAGGGACAGCTCTGGTCGGATTACGAGTATGAGCTGAAACGCCAGAACCGTATTGACGAGGTGCGCGATTTGGTCGGCCAACTGGACGACCGGGAGCATCGTCTCTATGAGCTTCGTTTTGTGGACGATATGACGCTTCAGGAAATGGGGGCCTACTATGGGGTCAGTCACCAGGCTGTTGACCACAGGCTTCATCGTATGTACAATAAACTCGGTGTCAAGCTCGCTCCCAGGGATTGTTCCTATAGGCGCAGCGCCTGATCCATGTTTTTTTTGCTTTCGGGGGTTGAAAAAACCTCCGAAAGCCACTATGACTATACTGGCGAACACAATATAAAGATTATCCACCATGAGTAGAAAGATTCAAGCCCCCGATTTCGATGACGATTTTGACATCGTCCCCGTCCCTGCCGAACCGCTCAGCAAGGCAGAACTGAAAACCATGACGCTCCTCGACAAGCTCGAACACCTTATTGATGCCTCGGAGAACAGTGGATTGTGCAACGACTTCTTCGAGTCCAACAAGGACTTGATCCAATCCGTAGCCGACGACCTGGCTCTGACGCCCAAGCAGGCCGTCTTGTTGTGCCCTTTTCTGTCCAATTCCAATATGCCTGTCGACAACGGCGACCTGCGCAACTTCTTCAGCTGTAGCGCCATTGCCATTATGCGCCAAAAGGACGACTTGAAAGCCCTTGTGCATCGCCGTTATGTGTCGGCTTGCGGTGGTTTCCGTGGCGGTCGTGATAGCAACCTCCGCCTGACCGAAAAAGCCCAAAAGGCACTTTGCGACAACCATGGACTTCCTGTGGTTAAGACCTCCGGACTCACACCAAGAGAGTTCATGAAAATGTTCAGCAAGCTCATCAATGAGACCCACCGTTTGCATATCATTGACAGCGACGAACTGGTGCTGGAGACTATGGAGTTGTTGGACGAAAACCCGCAACTCGAAATCGTCAAGGCCATCAACAACCTGAAAGTGAATTACAACGACAAGTACATCATTCTCCACTACTGCAAAGCGCTCGTGCTAGACGGCGAGGAAGGGATTCCGTTAAGCTATTTTGATGACGAAATTGACGAGTTGTGTGATTTCGGCGATAGTGTACTCAGAGGCCTTCACCCCTTTGTCAAGCAAGGACTGATTGAACCCTTGAAACGCGACAACCTCTTCCAACGCGACATCTACGGCCTTACCGAAAAGGCACGCAAACTGTTCCTCACTGAATACGAGCTGCCCAAGCGTAAGGAAAAGGATTTGCACGTTGATAATGCTTCCATCATTCACTGTAAGTCCATCATGCCCAAGACCCTCTTTTATTCTAAGGAGGACCAGGAACAAATCGACACATTGAAAGGCCTGCTTGAGGACAAGCAGCTGAAAGCCATACGCAAGCGGTTGGAAGAGGCCAATATGCGCAAGGGCTTCAACTGCCTCTTCTACGGCCTGCCGGGCACGGGCAAGACCGAGACCACGCTACAGCTGGCCCGCCTCACCGGCCGTGACATTATGCAGGTCGACATCTCGTCAATTCGCGACAAATGGTATGGCGAGACCGAGAAAATCGTACGTGGCATCTTCGACAGCTATGCACAACTCGTCAAGAGAGCCAAGAGAATCCCCATTCTGCTCATCAACGAGGCCGACGCTCTGCTTTCGGTGCGTACCGGCATCGGCAACAACCCGAGCATCGACAAGACCGAGAACGCCATCCAGAACATCCTGTTGGAGGCCATGGAGAACATCGATGGCATCATGATTGCCACGACCAACCTCACCTGCAACCTTGACAGTGCTTTCGACCGTCGTTTTCTCTATAAGATTGAGTTCCACCAGCCGAGCATTGAGGCCAAGACGAACATCTGGAAGACATTCCTTCCTGAGCTCACCGTGTCCGACGCCACCACCCTGGCGCGTTCGTTCGACTTCAGCGGTGGCCAGATTGAAAACATCGCCAGAAAGGCTTTGGTCGACCACCTGCTCTTTGGCAGCAAGCCCAATCTCGACCGTATCATTGAGCTGTGCTCCAACGAGAAAATCTCGGGTCGCAGCCTCGACAGAAAGCCCATTGGATTCCGTTGATCCAGTGGGCCATCACCCATCCTAAAAAATGTAGTTATGGAAAAAGAATACAGCAAAAGATTAGCGACTCGACTATTGTCAGCGGCGATTGATGAAATGCCCGACTATTTGGCCAAACAAAGCAGAGATAGCATCGGTGAAGGAGAACTATGTGCCGAACGCCACATCATGCAACTTTACTACAAAAAGCTATTAGAGATCTGGCCCGAAAAAGCATACCAATCTTCAGATGACTTGAAGAGAGACCTTCAGAACGTTGTTGGAGCGAAAGTGGTAAAAGAGAAAAAGGATTGTCCGGAGTTACAGCATCAGGGATGCATACTGGCTCTAAAAAACAGACTTTGGTGTATCATTGATGAAGAAGAGGAAACAGACAAAGGAAAATGTCGTATAGGATATACCGACTGGATTGGCGTTGGATGGCCGATTGTCCGTGACAATAGCCAAAGCTTTTCGGTCGAAGCCATCCGTATCCTCGACGATATGACCGAGAACGTGATCGGTAAGATTCAAGAGGTGCTCCCGCTGCTAAAAGGAAAATGATGGATAGTGGTTTGTAATAACATTAAAATCAGAATATTATGATAAGTTTGTTTACGTGGTATGCCATTGGCGTGCTTTTATCCGGTGCGGGGATTTTCGCATACGAGTATTTCTATCTCTATGATAGGGAGATAGGCTACATCTCCACAAAAGAGATCATAGAGGACCTGCTTCTGTCTCTCTTATCCTGGATTATGGTCTTATGGCTGATCATCAGCGTGGCCCTTGACATTCATATGGGATGGCCGTCGAAAGGATATGATTTGGAGATAAAGAAGAAGAGCATGTCTGAAGAAGACTGACTATATGTAATCAGGTATTTGGTTTATGTGAAAAGAAAAGACCATAGACGATTGCTAAAATGGAAGCTCATAAGCCTAGGTTATGCTTTTTTTGTAAATTTGCAGGAAATTAAGCGCTAATTTAAAAAGTAAGAATTATGGAAAATGATTATATTCTGAGCCAGAAGAGACTTAAGTCGGTTTTTGACAAGTGTTTTGACTGGGCTTTGGCTAATTACGGGAACTTGGAGGAAGATGTCTTCGGCATCGTAACTTCTGAACTCAAAGAACTATTGTGGTATACTGATGCCGACGATCCGGAGCTGCTTTCTCAATTGAAGATTCAGGTGGAGACGGCCATTAAAGAGCCGTTGACGAAATATGTGTGCGAAGTTGGTGGTGACGGGGAAAGCGACTTGGCTTGGGAGTGGATTACCAATAAAAAAAAGAAATATACCACCTGTGGATGGGAAGGCTATTTAGAGGCTGCCTTATATGATAAAGGTGAGAAAACTGTAGGCAAGGTCTATCCGATCAATTCAGTCGATGTGGTTGAAGAACCTTATGAACCTAATATCACGATGGAAATTTATCGAATGATTCGCAAGCAATACAAACCTCAGATGTCCAAAAAGAAACTTGTCGAAGCAATAAAGAACAGCATTGATGATAATATCATCTCGTCAAAAACGGTTCCTGAACTAATTGAAAAGGTGATAAGTTCCGTAGCTGCCTCATTCTAGTTCAATTATAATCTATTGCTAAATTGAAATGAAAGACCTTAATATCAAAGCCTTTAACGAGGATCTTAAACGTTTAATGAATGAAGCACAAAATGATGACAAAATTAGTTTGATTGAACGTTTTTTGCCGCCTATCGAATATGGTGAAGATAGGGGACCAGCCATAGAGTTCCCTAAAGATATTCGGCCGGTATTCGATGATAATGAAAGGATTGGCAGTGTTTATTATGAGGATGTAGGAATGCATTCCTATCATCCATGCTGCGACGTCTTCAGTGAGTCCAATTCGAAGAAGGCTGTTTCAAAAGGAATAGACCTGCTCTATTGCAACGTAGTTGTATCCGAAGTGTTGACGGCCATACAGACCGTAACAGATCCGGGGCGTAAGAACGAGGCACTTTCCCGGGCTATCGACGAATGCAAAGAGGCTGAAAGTCATACGGGCGAACCTTTATATGATATTCTGTCCAAATATAGCATTACTAGAATAGAGTTTGACGCATCGGGATATTATCCAAGATATTGCGAGTCGTTATATGGGCTTTCTGGGACTATTAAAAGCGTTTATTTGACCCCAGACGGAAAAGTGATGGCGGATGTTTTATCAGACTTTAAAGAAGACCTTGTTGCAGTTCAAATAAAAAAAGACTGCTCGACATACCATTCTATACTTGATGATATTAAAAGAGCTGTCAACATAGCAAAGGGAAGGGCTTCGATGAAATAATGCTACCTTGGGTTTGAAAAAGCGAATAATGAATTTAGGGAACTATATACCTGATGGCACAAAGTCAGTCTGAACAAGGCTGACTTTTTTGTTTATAAATGAAAAAAAGTTCAAGATTGGGGTTGAAAAACCAGAGGGAAGCGTCTATTCCAATATACAGGAAAACAAGTTAAACATTAAAACCATCAGAAAACATGAACGGAAACATTTTTCACGACGCGGCGTATCTGATCACCGGCCTCATCATTTGGCCCATTTGTTATGCCTCTGGCTTTGTCATCGGACTGTATAGATCCATTAGAGAACGTTATAAAACCTCTGAGGTCTAAAAATCCATAGAACCATGATTTTACTTGATCCTATTAAAGACGGCACCGAGGAAGACTTCACGCAGGAGCAACTTGACAAGATACACCTGAGGGTCCTGGAAGAAGAGAACAGGAACGCTGCCGTGGCCAAGGAATACTTGGCGATGAAAAAGAAACCCTTCTACCACCCCGAGCACTTCTACGAGATGTCGGCCTGCAAATACAACGAGAAGAAATACCGTGCGGTGGAGCCCATGAGAACAGACTTCGTGGAGCTCAGCGACGAGGAATACCTCTTTCTGCTCACCAAGGTGTTGACCTACGGCAGCTCCTATCGCTACCACCACCTCAACGAGAATCGTCCCGAGCTGGCCCATAGGATCGTCGAGCAGTTCTACGGCAGCGTCGAGGACATCGAGAAGGATGGCCTCGGCTATCACGTCGTCTTCGACGAGATATTCGAAAACGCCAAGGAGATCATGCAGCTGAAGGACTACTATTTCCCTGGCAGCCCTAACACTACGGCTATTTTCTTTTGAGATGAACACTGACTATCCATACTATACGACCAAAATGAAGTTAGCCATCGTAGGAAGCAGAACGTTTGATAATTATGAATTGTTGGTGCAATTTATAAAAGACAATTATGATTTGACGGCAATAACCCATATTATTTCTGGAGGTGCCAAAGGCGCCGACAGCCTGGGCGAGAGATTTGCAAAAGAGAATGATATCGAAACAATTATTTTCAAAGCCGAATGGGAGCAATACGGCAATAGCGCTGGCATAATAAGAAATATTGATATTATCTCTAATTGTGATAATTGTGTCGCTTTTTGGGACGGAAAAAGCCTTGGAACCATGCACGCCATTGAATTATGTGAAAAATACAATAAAGAGTGTAAAATTTGTCATTTTTAGTGTGACGAATGCGTCAGCCTAACACTAAGGTTATTTCTTTTGAGATGATTAAGCTTTCTGGACTGAAATACATTTGCAGCGGCTTGCTGTTTTTGTCGATGCTCTTCTTGTTGGGCTGTCAGCCCAAGGAAGTGCGCTATATCCCTTACCACAATGAGCGCTTCGGCTTCGAGTTGGTTTATCCTTCCTTTATGGCAATGGATCCACCGCCTGAAAACGGCGATGGCATCTCCTGTCGCGGTCGGGGGCTGAAGCTGAATGCCTACGGCAGCATGGATTTGACCTGGATGGATTTGGACGACACGGGGTTGGACACTCGTGACCTCTATCCCGAGGACGAGGTGTTTTACGAGCAACGTGTTGTCGACTCTGAGGGGATGGTCCATTGCAGGAAGTCGGCCCGTTTTCCCGGTACCGACAACGGCAATGTCATCCTCACGCTGGAGCTCACCTACCCCGAAGGGGAGATCGATGTCGCAGCGGTCGATTCCATAATGAAGAGTTTCCGATACGCGAACTTTCCCACTTTCACGGTTTCCTATTACGGACAAGAAGGGTAGGTGAGGAACTTTTTTGCTCCTAAAGGGTTGAAAAACGGAACTCTTGCAGATATGATAAGTAATTGCTATTTTTGCGACATCTAAACAATAAGCGCTATGAAAACATCGAAATTTGACCCTGAGATTGAAAAAATCAAGCAGAACAACGTAAAAGTCTTCAAAGAAACAACCGCGATAATTAAAGCCGGCTATTACACGTCACCCTCGGGCAAACGCGTAGATCTCAATATGCAGCCAATGATCGACGGTGGACGCTGTTATCACAAAGAGTTGAAACCAGTCGACAAGCCGAAAGTGGAGGGCGGCACCACGGTGATGGTGGAGCGCGGCGACTGCCTCAAAGTGGCCGAGCGCCTCGTCAACGACGGCTACAACCCCGCATTGCTCAACTTCGCCAGCGCAGGTCATCCAGGAGGCGGCGTAGAAGGCGGTGCCCGTGCCCAGGAGGAAACCATCTGCCGTCGTAGTACTTTGACTCGTTCAATCTACAGCTTTGATGCCGTTTATTCCCGCCGATATGGTTACGACCATCAAGATGGGAACAACTACCCCATCTCACGTTCCCTCGATTTCAGCATGGTCTATTCGCCAGAGGTTACAGTGTTTCGCGAGGCCGGTCCCGATTACACGTTGATGGAGCATCCTTTCAAGGTGGGTGTCATCACCAACGCCGCGCTCAATTTGAACGGCAGGTTTTCTCTCCGTCTCACCCAAGACGGTCGGATGCCAGAGGAAGCCAAGTCCGTTACGCGCAACAAGATCCGCGCAATTCTTCGAGTCGGTCTCATCAAAGGTCACGACAGTCTCGTGTTGGGCGCCTTCGGATGTGGAGCCTTCCATAACCCGCCGCGCGAGATGGCACAACTCTTCAAAGAGGTGATGGCCGAGGAGGAATTCGTCGACCGTTATCGTCTCATCACCTTCGCTATTCTCAGCGACCACAACGACCGCAGCAAGAACCTTGAGTCGTTCAGGGAGGTGTTTGAAAAAAGAGTACCTATCAATTCCACACGCCCTATGCCCAAGCTGATCATTGAAGTTTTTCATCCGTCGAATCGCTTCTTTGAAATGGAGATCAGCAACGAAATGGCGGACTACCTGAGAAAGTGGTCATTGAGAAGGTGGTCGTCGGAAAATGAACTGGAAGAGATGGCCGAAACAATGTGGCAAGAAACAAGGTTTTCGGTGGGCATGTTTCGACGCGATTTGACTGCATTGCTTGCCGACAAAGAGCGCCTTCCAAAGAACATTTGTGATGAGTTGTCAAAAATTGAATTTCAAACCATGGTCAAAATTGTTTCTTCGGTATTGCTGCCTCCCGCCATAAACGATCCAGAATGCGACATCAATAATATCGATAAAGGTTCGTTGTATTCGCTTGGGGTTGTTGTCATGGAAAATGATGCAAAACCGTTTGAAGAATTCGATTTAAAACCATCAAGTGAACTTTATGAAGAATTTGACATTTCTGAAGTCGATTTCAGCAATGAAGACGAATTTAAATCAACTGAAGTTTATCGCAAAGGAGATTTAATATTATATGAACATGAAGATGAAGATTTGGGGTCCTCAATTTCAGATGATACGATTCGGGAATTGTTCCCTGAATTCGAAATTGACCCTCAAAAATATTATATCATAGAAAAAAACGGTGAAATTTACTATGAATAGGGGATAAGCAATATGATCACATCACTCAATTCTTTACTCATCAGATCAAACAATTACGATCTATGCGAAACTGGAAGTGAAAACCCTTCAGAAACCGCCTTGTGGATCCGCCAAAAGACAGCTGAATGCGAGGCAAAAGCCAAAGCATTCTTTGCGACGAAAGAGCGCAAAAAGGCGTATGTCTTTTCGGGAGAAGTACCCGAAAACTGTCCGAAAAGCTTTCTTTGCTGCTTGTCCGATGAAGAAGTCTCTCGCATCAAAGAGCTTACCGTAGAACGCTATAATGACTATGTAAAGAAGAACCTGCCCAATTGGGACGAAACGGATTTGGTCTCTTCATTCGAGCAGTTGTGCAAGGAGGATATGCTTGCTGAAATGTATGGGGAGAATCAAGAACTTGACGACTTGATTTTTGATCGATACAACAGGTATGATGGCCCATTCATTCTTCACGATATTGACTTGCAAAATGCGCATTGTGTGTACGACATGACTTACCAAGAATTTGGCAAGGAGCCTGTTAAAGTTAAGGCAAGTCTCACCGACGAGGAGTATGTCTATTTGCTCACCCAGCGATTGCTCAACGACAGTTTCAGTTTCAATCGTCTGTTGCTTTACCGTCCGGAATTGGCCCAAAAAATCAATGAACAGTTTGATGGGTGTTGCAATGATTTTTTGTTTGAGAGCGATAACCCGTTCCTTATCGTGTTCGACGAAGTCAATGCCGACGCCGAGGCAATTCTGAAAGGTTAAAAGCTTTCTGAACAGTTTTGCTTTCCAGGTTACTTTGCAACATCAAAAAACTAAAAAATGAAACTCATCTTTAACCCTTATTACGACTCCAAGGTCTATGTGAAGACCGCGAGTTGCGTTATCGGCGAGAAAGTGGTGGGACCTCAAGGCCTGCTTGCCGAGCTGGAGCTTCGAGCAGGATTAACTGGAAGATTTTCCGACAACTTTCAACGGGCTGTGCATTATGCCAGAGCCATGAAAAAAGTCATTGCAAAGAACGCAGACGTGTTCTTTGCCAAGTCGTTTGAGAAGGATAAGCTGGGTACAGCCATTGTTATCATGGGCTGGCGCGATGCTTTGGTGAAAGCGGGCTGGAACAAGCTCGTCACGGGCAGTCGTCGCCTCGACGATTTGGCCTTGGTGGAAGCGTATTTTGAAGAAAAAGGAGAGGCCGACCGTTGGCGTATTCTTTTGGATTTTGCCCAGGCTTCGCCACTGCTCAGCGATGATGACAGCATTGAAGTGACTTGTGAGCAAAGACATTTAGAGCCGCTGTATCGACAGCTATTTGACAGCATGTCGTCGCAGGGTTGCAAGGTGTCCTACAAGCCGTGTACTATCGACGGCAATTTGCACAAAAAAGCAATCGTCTATTCGTTTAAGAATGACATAGAAATGGCCGAATGGCTGGCACAACAGCCGATAGGCGATAATGACGTTGTGGTTTGCGACGACACTTCCATTTTTAATTTGAACCTGGCATTAGAAGGTAAGCCTCAGGTTGGTGCTGATAGTAATGCCATCGGAGCTATCATGCAGGTCTTTACGTTGGGACTTGGCCTTTTCAATAAGCCTCTCAATGTAAACACTTTGTTTGCTTACCTTCAACTGCCTTCAACACCATTAAGCAAGCTTTGTGTCAAAAGACAAGACCAGGACGGCAATGATTACTACAAATCGCTGCACCGTGCGCTTATTGAACAGCTCTTGGAGGATAACGGCATTGGCGAAAAATGGGATGCTCTCTTAGAAGAAGCCGTGTATGATTACGAGGGGAATGACAAGACAAAATCGCCTGAGCGATCCATGGCATTGTTGTTTATCAACCAATGGAAACAGGTTAGTGGTCAAGGCGATGGTTGTAGTGTCGATAAGGCAGTGGTGGAAAAGTATCTCGAATCCATGAAGAAGTGGGCCAAATCGAATCTTTTCGATGAAGCCAAAGCTATGCAATTCAATGCCATAATTGATAATTGCGAAACCATGCTGATGATACTGGATGACGAGCCTGATAGCATCAAAACCCATGATTTAATGCTGTGGGCTGCCCAGATTAATCGCCCCGTTGAGTTGGCCACCTTGTCAGCCCGCAGAGGATCTATCAATGTGACTAGTACGGTGACTGACATTCATACCGCGCCTAATACACTTTATTGGGCTTGCATGACTCCAGAATATCGTTTCCAATACGAGCTTGATTTCATGAATCCTGAAGAAATAGACATCCTCAAAACGAACAAGATTGAAGTGACGGAAAGGGAAACGCTGTTGAAGGCCAAGCGTGAGATGATGCTGGGTGTGTTGTCGAATGTGAGGGGGCACATCATCATGCTTGAATGTGATGTCATCGGTGGCGCGGTTCCAGTTGAAGACCCTGTAGCAACCGAGTTGCGACATAAGGGACACATAGAGGTTCAACCGAAGTTGCCGGACCAGCACGATATGGAACAAAAGCTGGTTGAAGTAGCCGTTGAAAAGCGAGGTGAGTATAAGATTGATCCGACTGTTTTCGCGCTGGTTGACACACCAAAAAAGGACGGAGGATTAAAACGGGAAGCGGAAAGCTATAGCAGCCTTGACGAACTTATCCAAAGACCTTTTGATTATGTGATGGACTACCTGCTTCACCTGAAAGAATATGGCAAGGCGGCGATGGCCGACATGGATACTGTGAAGGGAACTGTTGCCCATGCTTACGTGGAAAAGCTGACGAAGGATGGCCAATGCAGTTCGTTGTCCATGCGTCAGATTCATAACAAAACATTTAATGATAGTGTCAACTATTTAGCTGAAACACAGGGAGCCATCCTGCTTGTGGAAGAGAACGATTTGGAATTCAAGCGTTTCAAATCTCTCTTGAAAAAAAGCGTGGATGTTCTGATTGACATCATAGAAAAGAACAACTTGACCATTGTAGGGGCTGAACAGCACTATGAAGCTGAACTTCCTGTCATTGGAAAGATGACCGCATATATCGACTATGTATTGACGGACAATAAAGGAGATTACGTCATCATTGATTTCAAGTGGAGCGAAAGTAAAACCTATCAAACCAAACTCGAACAAAACGATGCTTTGCAACTTGCCGTCTATCGCGCCGTTCTTGAAAAGTATTTGATAGACACTCACTCCGACCATAAAGTTAGCTTTATGGGTTATTTTGTGTTGCCGAGGCATACACTTTATACGGTTTATGACACGCTGAAGCCTCAAAAGGGCAGCATAGAAGTGGTTGAGGCTGAAAGCGGCAGGGACTTGATGCAACTGGCAGCCAATTCTTATACCTATAGGATGAATCAACTTAAGACCGGTCTAATTGAAGAAGGAGAGGGGTTGGAGGTGGCCGATTTGCAATATGAAAGAGATACATTTGCACAACAACTCTATCCGTTGAGACGAGATTATTACGCTAAAGAGCTGAAAGGAACAAGTTATGGCAACAAAATCATTGTTTTGAAAGGAGGACTTGTCTGATGAAAAACATTACCTATATCAATGCCGGAGCGGGTTCAGGCAAAACTTATCGCCTCACGGAGGAAATGGTTAAGCTGGTTAAAGAAGGGCTTTGCACTCCTTCGCAGATAATAGCATCGACTTTCACCATTGCTGCAGCTGCTGACCTGAAGAAAAATGCTAGAGAAAAGTTTTTACAGAATGGCTTGTTTACAGAAGCGACTGAGCTTGATTCTGCGGCCATAGGAACGGTGCATTCCATAGGGTTGCAGTATATCAAGAAATACTGGTACAAACTGGGATTGAGCGCTTCGATTGAAACCATAACTGAAGATGCGAAAATGGGCTACCTTAACCGTACTTTGACCAAAGTGGTCACCGATGAGGATGTTGCCGCATTCAGGGAGTACACGGAAACCTTCGGCATCAAAAAGAGTATTTCATCCAAATTGGACTATGAATTTTGGAAGTCATTGGTACAGCAATTGGTGGAAAAAGCAGATGCCTTTGGTATCAGCGACCTTACAGCCTCAGAGGAGAAATCACTTGAATTGGCCAAATTACTTTTAGATGCCGATGGGCGTTTTGCTTTCATGAAAGAACAGACCAAGAGTGAAAATGTGTTGCGTAACATGTATTATGATTGCGTAGGGCGCATTTTCCGTATTGCGCGAGAATGGTATGTGCTTTTCGGCCGATTTAAGGAAGAACATGGCCTGATTGAATTCAATGATATGGAGAGCAAGTTTATTCAGCTGTTGGAGGACCAGGAAGTGCAAGCCGAGATTTCGCAGTCGATAAAATATGTCTTTGTAGACGAGTTCCAGGATTCCAATCCGAAGCAAATCAAGATATTTGACTTGTTGTCGGATTTGGTGGAGCGCAGCTATTGGGTGGGCGACCCTAAGCAGGCCATCTATGGCTTTAGGGGTTGCGATACAGTGCTGGTGCAAGCCTTGACGGATAAAATCATTAAAGATGCAGACAAAGGAGCCAACGGCATAAGTTATGACACCTTGAAAGAGTCGCATCGTTCGGTGAAGCCCTTGGTGGATACCACCTCTGCCGTTTTCACAAAAGTGTTTGACGACCTGGAACATGATATGGTCGCTCTTACTGCTCATCGGACAGAGTTATTGCCAGATAATACTCCCGCATTGTGGCATTGGGAACAGCAAAAAACACTTGAAGCAGGCAAAAAGAGGGCATCGGTAAGTAAAGAGAAGCTGTTTAATTCCATAGCTCGACAGATTAGAGATATGGTGGATGGCGACGGCGAAATCAAATATGTCATTGATAAGAAGACAGGAAAAGCTCGCGAGGTAAAATGCTCGGATATTGCTGTTCTGGCAAAAAACAATAATGATGTCGGGGCTCTTATAGATGCTTTGAACGCCAAAGACATACCCGTGGTATGTGAAAGCATTGTGGATTGCAGCAGTAAGGAGGTGCGGCTTGTGCGTCTGCTACTCAACTACATAATAGACGATTCACCATTGCTCAAAGCAGAAATAGCCCGTTTGCTTTTTGGTGTGAAAACCAAAGATGTGATAGAGGACAAGCAGCACGTGTTGGAATCTTCAGGTTTCGACTTATTGAATAAAATGAAAGTGAGATTGAAGACCTTGCCGGTGGCAGATATTGTGAAATCGTTGGTAATAGAGTTGGACCTTATCAATCGGTGCCAAAAATGGGGTAAGGCGGAACAACGCGAGCGAACCCTTCAGGCTATTATTGAAGATGCCCGAGCTTTCGATGCCAATGCTGAAACTTTAGGCGAAGCCTCCTCAATAGAGCATTATCTTGATCATCTTGACAATGAAGGTGTAACGGTCAAGGCAGGTTTTTTCCAAGACGGTGTTCATGTGATGACGTATCACAAATCCAAAGGCCTGCAGTGGAACATTGTCATTCTTTGCTCATTGGATGATGACTCGTTGAACGAGAACAACCTAAAAAAACGCTTTGCTATTGGAGTAAACTATGTTAGAATAACTCAACCCAGTGCTAACCAGTTGTATTCTGATTATTATCTCACCTGTCTTCCGGTCTTTTTGTCGGCTTCAAAGTCAAATTTATCCGATGATATGATGGAAAACTTAGGCGCGTTGAGCACTTTTCATCAATATGTTGATAGACAGCTTTATGAAGCTTGCCGTCTTCTTTATGTGGGAGTCACTCGAGCTCGTGACTATCTCATCACTACTTCGTTAGAGGGGAAACAGCTACCATGGATGCTTGCTGCCGGCATAGAGTCTGTTATTAACGACTCGGGCGATTATCAGGCCATCTGGGGCCAAGGTGAAGGCATTGTGGAATCGAGGTTCGTGAAAGTAGCTGACGATGGCAGCTACGAGAGCCTTCCCGAGCCAGAGCGTTATTTCTGCCGAAAAGAGCATCAAGCAACAACGGAATTAGAGGAGAAATACTTGTCGCCGAGCAAGATTGTTGACGATGCCCTAAAAGACAAGGTGCAACCTTGTGTAGTTTATCCGGTGCAAGACGTAACGCCTCATCCCATCCATGTAGGTGCTGGCGATGAATATGACATTATGGGCACATGCATCCACAACATTTTTGCCATATATCGTCCTGAAATTGGCAATGCAGCGATGCGTGAAAAGGCTCAAAGGATCATCAACGCCTACGGTATGACAAAGATGTTGCCCGATGTTGATGGCATACTTCTTTCCATAGCCAGCCTATACCAGTTTTTGGAGCAGACTTACGGAAATGCATATAAGGTGGAGCATGAAGTTCCATTCCGACATGAGGTTGGCGACCAGGTAGTGGTAGGTGAAATGGATCTGTTGTGGTACACCTCGCCCAAAGAATGTGTGTTGATTGACTTCAAGAACTATCCTGGCGTTATGAGTAAGGCATTGGATAAAACGGCTAAGGAATATGTGGGGCAATATGCCGCTCAACTTAATGCTTACGAAAAGGCACTGATAGAAGCGGGAGTGACTGTCAAAGCGAAGTTGGTTTATTACTCTGTGTTGGGGTATTTGGTGAGGTTGGATGTATGACCGATAGGTTGTATTGTTTTGTTTTGTGCGTTTAATAGGAGCATGAAGTAGGTGGGGTTATAAAAAGACTATCTTTGCAGCATGAACAAACTAATAAAATAGGATTTTATGGCAGACAATTGGAAACAAATCAAAAAAGCGTCGGAGAGCATCAAATCAAACGGATATGGCGTGATAAAAGGTATGTATGATACCGGATGCGACTATGATGACGAATATGACAATATGGTTCCTGAAAAATGGGACGTGTTGAAGGTGTGGTGTAGCTGCGGCTCTGAAAAACTTGTGATGGCGTATGACTATAAAAAAGGTAACGCATATTTTTTTATAAAGGAAAGGTTTGAAGAGTTGAAGCACATGATAATTCCGAAACGTGTCAAAGCATATGATGTTGTCGACGTACACTCCTATCTTAACAGAGAGTTTCCATATATGAATACGGCTAAGAAGCTTGTAAAGCGTATCAAGGAGCATGATGGCGCTGTATGTGTTAGAGATAAAAACTCGATGGAAGCGGTAAAGACATACGATGATGAATTTGTTGGATTGGTTTTTTGGTTGTATTCGGATGATGCTGATTCGTTAGCGTATTATGTTGACGAAGACAAAAATCGATTAATCATCGGAGAATATCAACCATTCAAGGATTGGTTAAGAAATCACAAGTATCCAATGCATAAACCTGATTGGTATGATGAAGACGAGGAATGTGAGGATTTCGAATTAGAACCGGATATCAACTACCATATTCTTTGAAAAAAAAGTGAAGAAACCATAAGCAAATGAGGGTATTCACTTTCGTTTAAAAACACTTCTTTGGCTATATGAAAGTATAAAGCCAATAGGGGTTCATTGATACATGAAAATTTACTCGGCAAGTGAAGATCGATAGACCTTCAACGAAATAGCCATGCACTTTTTGCACTTATCCTGAGAAAGGCGTTTTTTCCTCCTGACTTTGACACTCTTATCAGCTTCAATTTATAACAAGCTAATAATCAATTGTTTTAGAAAATGATTTGGTGACGCGGGTGACGCAAGCCTCGAAAAAGCCTATATTTGGGGCATGTTTGTCCGCAAAAAACGCAAC
>JAEEGL015070684.1_pt1 | contig 29509 bp, 26 predicted proteins | sample 9134231 | NCBI WGS metagenome assembly JAEEGL01 (sample SAMN16246548, study PRJNA631951) | gut metagenome | biome: gut microbiome; feature: rumen; material: fiber-attached | host: Bos | place: Iran: Karaj | collected 2018-10
ATTAGAGAAACCCCTGTAATTTCAAGCAAAAAATAAGACAGCGAAGAACATTTTCGCTGTCGGCAGGGGGAAGAGAGCACAATAAAAGGATTACTTCCCTAATCCTTTTTTATAATATTCTTTTGCTTCTTCAAACAATCTTGGTGCTTCTTTAAGTGCTAATTCTCTATCTCCAAATAGATTTAGAAAATATTCTTTATCATGCTTTTCAATAATATATTTTGTTAAAAGATACCATGCATCATAACTACTTTTACTTTCTAATATATCTTCTATTTTAAAATTAAATGAAATATTGTAATTATCTTTTTGTCCACTTAAATATGTTGCTATACCTTCATTAATATACTTTGCTGGATAATCTTTTTTATTTTTCTTTAAATAAAGACCTCCTACAAAATGAACGTATTCATGTACTATTGTTTTTTTATAATAATCTAATGCTTCATAATATTTATCTTCACTAAAAGCATGTGAAGTACTCTTATAATCATGAAGTGATACATATTCTATTACATTATCATGGGCCATTCCTATAGACCAACTGGCTACAGTATCTACTCCTCTTATCTTCTTTGATATCTCATCATATTCTTTCTTTGTTGGTATTATATTTATTTCTACTAATTCTCTTTTTAAACTTGGATCAAAGAAGTTAAATATTTCTTCTCTTTTACTATTTAAATATTCTTCTAATTCTAATATTAAATCTTCATCTTGTTTAGAATAAATAAATTTATAATATTTTGTTATTTTTTCCATAATATCATTCTCCTAAATAGTATTCATATTTATTTGGATTCTTTTTTAGTATATCATTTTAATAAAAAAAATATAGACATTTTGTCTATATTTTATTTTATTCTTTCACCAAATATTTTTGTTCCTATTCTTATTATATCTGTACCTACTTTAAGTGCTATTTTATAATCATTACTCATACCCATTGATAATAATTCTAAATCATATTTTTCTTTTAATTCATTCATTTTTATAAAAGCATTTCTTATTTCTTTTTTATCATCAGTATGAGGTGCTATAGCCATTAATCCTTTAATATTTATATTTGATAGTTTTTTTGTTTCTTCTATTATTTTGTCTAAATCTTCTATATTACATCCAGTTTTATTGATCTCTTTTGCTATATTTACTTCTATTAATATATTTATTGTTTTATTATTTTTTTCTGCTTCTTTATTTATTTCTTTTGCAAGTTTAATAGAATCAACAGACTGTATTAAATAGATGTTTCTTTTAACAATTTCTTTTACTTTATTTGTTTGAAGATGTCCTATCATATGCCACTTTATATCTTTTGGTAATTCATCCATTTTTTTTGTTAGTTCTTGAACGTAGTTTTCTCCAAAGTCTCTTAATCCATAATTATATGCTTCTAAGATTTCTTCATTACTTCTTGTTTTTGAAACTGCTACTAGTTTTGTATTTCCTATTTCTTTTAATAATAATTCTATTATATTTTTCATAATCTTATCCTCAATTTAATTATATATCAAATAATATAATAAAGAGAGTGTTAATCACTCTCTTTGTTATAATATTCAATTATTTTTATATATAGTTCTACTGTTTTATTTAAAGATTCAGTTGTTATATATTCATTTTTTTGATGTGATGTATCAGGTCCAGGTCCTAATATGATAAAGTTTTTATCAATATATGAACCTTCTGTTAGATAACATTTTGTTTGTTTTTTTGATGATATTTTTTCTAGAAATGAAATATCATTATTATTTATATTAGGTGGTATTGCAAAATCTACTTTATATGTAGCATCATAATTACTTAGTAATTCTTTAATTCTATTTTCAATAATTTCTAAATGATCTTTTTTAGAAATACGAAAATCTACTGTTATTTCACATTTACCAGGAACTGAATTATCACTTTCTCCTCCTTTAATTAAACCTATATTCATAGTAGTATATGGTACTTCAAAATCATTTACTTTATCTTTTTTTAATTCTTCATAAAATTCTTCTAATTTACTAATGAAATGTGAACATTCAAGTATGGCACTTTTACCTTTTTCAGGTGTTGAAGAATGACATTTAATTCCTTTAAATGTAATAGTAAACTCTAAAATACCTTTAGTACCATAAGTAGGTATATTATTTGTTGGTTCACCTATAATAACATTATTGGGTACTATTAAATCTTTTATATCTTTTATTCCTTCTTGGCATGTTTCTTCATCATAAGTAAAATATAATGCTATTTTATATTTTGATAAATCTATTTTTGATACTGCAGAAAGAATTGCAGAACATCCTCCTTTCATATCACATGCACCTAATCCTATTAATTTGTTATTCACTTCTTTTAAAGTAAAAGGATCTCCATCCCAAGATTCATAATCAACTGTATCAGTATGTCCAATAAAACCTATATTGGGATTTGGATCATTATATGCTATTAAACATTTACTTACTCTTTTTGTAGTAAAATTATATTCTTTTAAATATTGTTCTATATAATCCATTATTTGTGTATTCTCTTTATCCATAATTGTATTATAACTAACTAATTCTTTTAATATTTCTTTTGCTTCCATAATTATTTTCCTTTCTATATTATAATTTTATTGCTTATACCCCTTTTAACAAAAAATACAGGTCTTTTAGAACCTGTATTTAATAACTATTTATTTTATTCATACAGGTATAAGCAATGCCAAAAACACTTATACCCATAATCAGTTACTTCCGATTTGTATAAGTGTTACCTATATGTTTTCTCTTCATATTTAATATTGTGTTCATATAAATAACTTCCTTTCTTTGCCTAGATATTAACACTATTATTAAATAAAGTCAAATTTATAAGTTAATTATTTATTATAGAATAAAAAGATTTAAAAAATGTTAAGTATGTATATTATTTTTTATTATTTTAAGATATAATTAGAGTTTGAATGGAGTGATAAAATGAAAAGCCTTATTGTAGGACAATCAGGTGGACCTACATCTGTAATTAACGGAACTCTAGCTGGAGTTTATTATGAAGCAAAAAAAATTGGATTTGATAAAGTCTATGGAATGAGAAATGGTATTGAAGGACTATTAGATGATCGTATAGTAGACTTGGATGAGTATTTTAAGGATCCAAATAATTTAGAATTATTAAAAAGAACACCTTCAAGTTTTTTAGGTACTTGTCGTTATAAGTTAGGAAGTATTAAAGATAATGAAGAAACTTATGAAAAAATATTTAGTATATTAGATAAGCATTCTATTGATTCATTTATTTATATCGGTGGAAATGATTCTATGGATACTGTAGAATCTCTATCAGATTATGCATTAGAGAAAAAGAAAAGACAAAACTTTATTGGATTACCTAAAACAATAGATAACGATTTACCAATAACTGATCACTGTCCTGGATTTGGAAGTGCTTGTAAGTATATTGCTACTACTATAAGAGAAGTAATTCAAGATAATAATTGTTATGGAGTTACTAAACCAACTGTTGCTGTTGTTGAAATAATGGGAAGACATGCTGGTTGGCTTACAGCTGCAAGTGCGTTAGCAAGGGATGAATCATGTTGTGGAGTAGATGCTATTTATTTACCAGAAACTGGATTCAATATGGATAATTTCTTAAAAGGAATTCAAGAGTTACTAAAGAAGAAACCTTCAATAGTAATAGCAGTATCTGAAGGAATTAAAACTGAAGACGGAAAATATATTTGTGAATTAATTGATTCTAATTTAATGGTAGATTCTTTTGGACACAAAGAATTAGTTGGATGTGCTGAAAGTCTTTGTAAAGTTCTTAAAAAAGAATTAGGAGTAAAAACAAGAGCAATTACTTTATCTACATTACAAAGAGCTGCTGCACATATTGCTTCTAAAACAGATTTAGATGAAGCATACAATTGTGGTAAAAAAGGTGCTGATTTAGCTTATCGTGGAGAGTCAGGTAAGATGGTAATAATGAAACGTGTATCTGATAATCCATATAAGATTAAATATGAAGTATTTGATGATATTCATGAGATAGCTAATATTGAGAAGAAAATACCTCTTGAATGGATTGATTTAAAAAATAATTATGTTAAAGATGAACTAATTAATTATATGAGACCATTAATACAAGGAGAAGTTAAACAAATATATAAAAATGGTGTACCTCAACATATTACAATTAAGAAATAATAATAATAAAGACTGGTTTAAAACCAGTCTTTTTTAGTCATATACATTTTTATCTGCAAATAATATTTTCCCTTTGTATCTTTCCTTAAAGCGTTTATATACTTCTTTAATTATATGTTCATCTGTTTCTACTATGTATTCATCATTATCTGAATCTTCTAGTTCTTCAATTCTAAAAATTACTACTTCTGTATCATTAGGCTCTGTTGGATAAAATACTGTATATGTATTATTATTATAATTTATTACATCTAATAATTCATATTTGACATTATTACCATTTTCATCAGTCATTGTTACTATCATATCATTATTCATAATTATCTACCTCTAAATTGCTCTTCAGTAGTATCTCCCGGTGTTCCCATTCCTGCTTCGTTATATGTAGAAGCATAATCTCCAGTTCTAGTTCCTTCAAAATTATATTTATTAAAGTCGTATTGTCTTTCTCCTAATTTTGATTTGTTATCAACTTGATGTTTTTCAGCATCAGTAGGGTTAAGACTTGGTTGTTTCTTTTCTGGGAAATCAACTTGTGTTTCTCCTAATACTTCTTGTTTTGATCTTGTTCTTCTTAATAAATCATTCAAATCATTGACACCTCCTGTTAATAATAATCCTTGCAAAGCTGCATAACGCCAATCAATCATTTCTCTTGTTCTTTCAGAAATGTGATGTATTGTTTCTTTCCATGCTGGTATTACATTATATTGTGGGTCAATAATTACGTTTTCTATTAATCTTCCTCCTAGGCTATCACCTGCATATGCCCACCCAGTTGGAGTACCTGTAGGTGACTTTGATACCCATAAGCAAATGTCTCCAAACATTTTATTAATTGTTTCACTTGGATTAGCACTACTATTTATTGCTTTAAGAACTTGTTCTCCTGTTTGATTTGTCAATTGTCCATATATTTCATAAAAGCTTTGATTTGGATTTACTAGCAATGTTTGATCAGCAAGTTTGCGAACTCCACTAGTAACATCGAATTCTACTCCATCGCCACATGATAATATATGGTTATTTCCTTTTCCTGCAAATGCAATTCCTCTTAGGTAAAAGTTTTCATTTACAGTAGATGATGTTATAGTACCATTTTTTGCACCATCAATTGCATCTCTTGCAGACCTAAATACAGGTATTTTCCCATTTTGTCCTTTAAGACTCATAGTTCTATTTCCCATATTGAATAATTGTCCCATTGTAACATCTTGGGCTTGTGGTCTATCTGTTCCTGGTATTAGTTCTCTAACTTCATCATGATAAATATATTCTGGAGTATCAACTTCTTCTGTTATTAGTTTTCTTATTTTTGGTGCTATATATTTAACAGCAGCAATTCTTCCAGCAGTCTTAACTCCTGTTACAACTTTTGTCATGTTTTCTTTATTTGCCATATCATGAATTGATAAAGATATAGCATCTGTTTGAATAATATCTCTTCCACCACGTTCTATAATAAAACGTTGCTTTTCAAGTTCTAAATATTTTGCTGTTTCAACACTTAATTTGATTTGATCCATATTTCTACTTTTTTTAGAATATGTTTCGTTATCTTTTTGATTCAATCTTTCTTTAATAGTATTAATCTCATTTAATTGTTGATTCATTGCATTTTCTATATCATTTAATTGTTGTGCTCTTTCAAAATCTTCTTTTTGTTTTCTTTCGAAAGATTTTTCTATATCATAAGCACCTGCATTAAGAACTGCTCTATTACCTTCTTTATAATTCATAAAAGCCTGAATACGTGGTTTAAATGCTAAAGTTAAGCCATTTATTTTCTTAAGAGGTTTATTACGTCTTTTTCTTATTTCATTTTCTTCTTCTAGATTTTTTAAATATTGACTCTCATAATATACTTTTCTTGCTACATATCTATGAGTCATGTGTCCTTTATATACATCTGCTTGATTGATGTTTGAATCAAATAATATATCATGAACTGGTTTTACTATATATGTTCCAATTGCTCTACTAATTGGAGCAGTAGTATAGTTTCTAACAGTTATACCAACGTTAGCTAATACTCTTGCAACATTTCCTAATTTTGCTGCAGCTGTTTTTTCATTTGACATTGGTATATATGATACATGCTCTCCATGTTTTCCTAAAGTTTTTAAATTTTCACTAGTCGCTTTTCTTCCATTATATGCATAGTTATTTGTTTCAATATATTCTGCATCTTCTCTTTGAAGTAGATTAACTATATTTTGTACTTTATCTGTTGGATCTATTCCTCTTAATTTTAATAATTGAATATATTCTCCTACACTTCTTTCGTATAAAGAAAAATCTCCTTTTTCTGCTCTTGATAGTCTTTCTAATCTAAATGCATATTCACCTAATTGGAGGAATTGGGCATCTTCTTTATATTGTGGATACTTTTTAACATCTTGTTCTATTGTGTAGCACATTTCTGTTCTTATGCTACCGTACTTGTCAACATAATCAAATTGTTTCTTTTTTATATGATTGATAAATCTTTCATATCTTCTTTTGTATTCTTTTCTTTTTTTTGAATTTCCATAATATTTATCAAGCATATCTTGAACAAGAAATTCTTTTGTTGGTGATACTATTCTACGTCTTCTAGGTGGTGTCATAGTATGCTTGTTTCTTTCAACAATAGGAACTGGATTTACTGGTCTTACAGGCCTTCTTGACTTTGTTGGTTTCTCAGGAGGTGTAGGCTTTTTTTGCCCTTTAGTTTCGTCTGGGCCTTTGGTTTCATCAGGTTTTTCTGGTCCTGTTGGTCCATCTGGTTTAGTTGGTATTTCTGGTTCTTTTGGACCTTTAGTTTCGTCTGGGCCTTTTGTTTCATCTGGACCTTTGGTTTCATCTAGTTTTCCTGGTCCTGTTGGTCCATCTGGTTTAGTTGGTATTTCTGGCTCTTTTGGCTCTTTAGTTTCGTCTGGGCCTTTTGTTTCATCTGGACCTTTGGTTTCATCTGGTTTTCCTGGTCCTGTTGGTCCATCTGGTTTAGTTGGTATTTCTGGTTCTTTTGGACCTTTTGTTTCGTCTTGGCCTTTGGTTTCATCTGGACCTTTTGTTTCATCTATTTTTCCTGGTTCTGTTGGTCCATCTGGTTTAGTTGGTATTTCTGGTTCTTTTGGACCTTTAGTTTCGTCTGGGCCTTTTGTTTCATCTGGGTCTTTTGTTTCATCTGGTTTTCCTGGTTCTATTGATCCATCTGGTTTAGTTGGTACTTCTGGTTCTTTTGGACCTGTGGGCTCAGGTGTAAATACTCTTCTTTCGACAATACTTAAAGTAGCTAATGGATTATCAAATCCGTAATCAAATGCATTATTATGATCTACTATTTCATATTTATTTCGATCAAATTTTTGACCTGTTTCTCTTTCAAACTCTCTAATAATATATTCCTCAAGTGTTAATCCTTTTGATTCATATAATTCTCTTTCAGGTACATATGATGTATATATTACTTTTTTATTATTATCCATATTACCACTCCTATTATATATAAAGTATATCATTATTAATTATTAAAAAAAAGAACCTATTTTGGCTCTTTTAGTTTATATCATTTATTGTTAGATTTGGTTCTAAGTAACCTTCTAGTATAGTCATCATGTTTGCACCATTTGCTAAGAATGTATCTTTAACACTGTTACATATATCTTCTTGTAATGCTGCAGGTGAAGCTTCACAATCATATTGTTTTGTATTAATATTATATTTTAATATTACAGTATATCTTGTATCTCTTGCTACACTTTCAATATAATTTTCTGTTCTTCCAAAGTGATATGATAACATTGATTCTGTTGTTGTTTTTTCATAGAAAGTAAATGTTTTATTATTTAAATCTAATGTATATTTGTCTTTAACATATTTATTTGTTGATACTTGTGTATATCCATAATCATTTACTATTCTTGTTTTAAAATCACTTTTAATATTTGATACTGTTATTTGAACACACTTTTTTTCATTTGAATTAGATACTAATTCTGCACATAGTTTTGCATTACCAAATTCAATAGCAACAACTTCTCCATTGTTTGTTACTGATATTTCTGGTCCACTAGTATACCATCTTACTTCTTTAGATTCACCATTTGGAAATACTACAACAGCTCTTGTTTTATCACCTATATTTAGACTTGTTCTTTCTAGTACTATATTAAAGCTTGCTGTTCCATCACTATCGTAATTACCATTCATTGATTCGCTTCCATTACTACCTTTTGGATCTCTAGTTAAAATAATAATTAATAATATTACGATTATAACAGAAGTAAGTGCTATCAATGTTATATATAAGTTTCTCCTACTCATATCACACCTCTTGTTTATTATCTTTTATATTATATTTTCCTCTTCTACTACTTTATATTTATATTTTTGTGAAGGTCTATAAGCATTTTTATCATCTATTTCATTTACTTTTACACAATATTTTATAATTCTTTTTCTAAAATTAGATTTATCTGTCTTTGTATCTTTAATCATTTCGTATACTATTCTTACATCTTCTAAAGTAAATATATTTCCTAAAAATTTAAAAACTATATCTGTATTATCTACGCTTTTTCTTATTTTATTAAAACATATTAATAGTTCCAATAAAGATCTTTTTAAAGTGCTATCTACTGCTGATATATCATAGACTAAGTCAATGTTTTTATTATCTTCTATTTTACTAGTTTTGTAGAAATAATGCTTAGTTCCTAGAAAGATAATATGATTATTTCTTATACTGAAATCTACTAATTTATAATTATTATCTAATTCATTTATATTCTCACTATTAGTTATTGCAAGATAAACTATATCTATATTATCATTATTATCTATTGATACCACTTGATCTAGATAAAAGTCATCACTATGAATAATATTTTTAATAGTTTCTTTTACTATAGATTTCATATGATCTTTTGTAAATTTTATTTTAGGTAAAATATTATCATTAGTTACTAATACTTTAATTTTTTTAATATCATTTTTTCTAATATTTGTATTTTTTTCTGATTCTAATACAAATAAAGCTATTACAAGATTAACTTGCATATTCTTTCACTTCTTTCGCTATTCTTTTTGATATTTTATCTAAAAAATTAATAAATTTATCTTTAGGTAAATAATATGTACTGCCATCCTCTTTTAATCCTAAGCATTTAATGTTTAATTCTAGTTTATCATTTTCTATATCGTCTTCTTCTATGTCTTTTAGAATATTAGTTAAATATTTAACATCAATATTAAAGTAATCTACAATATCTTTATTTAAAATATCATAATCTTTATATAGTCTTTGTGATGCAAATACATTATCATCAATATCCATTAAATATTCTTCTAAATAATATTTATCTAAAAGAAGATGACATAGATAACCTAGATTTTTTTTATTTGAGAGATTATGATTTTTTTTGTAATAATCTATATCAGGAATCAAATATTTCTTTCCTTGTATTTTATAATGACTTTTTGTTTTATCTAAATATAAGTCAGGGAGAAGATTTCCTATATAAAAATCTTTATCATTTATATTTAGTAATTCACTAACTCTTTTTGCTATAGCCATATGACCTGACATGTTGGGCATTTTTGTATCATCTCTCTTATATTGTCTATTATACCATAAGTACTTTTAGTTTAATACTCTTTTTCCTTTATTTCTTACTTCTTCAATCATTGCTTGTTTAAGTATTTCTCTTTTTTCATCAAAGTCTTCATCATTTTTTATTTGATTATACATTTCTGGAATATAATCTCTAATTAATTCTTTCATTTCTTTGTTATAGAGGTCTATACTTCTACTAAGCGCTGCTACTATTTTATCTTCTATATCTTTGTTATAGTTATAGTCTGATGCTTTCATTAAGTTATTAATCTTTTTTAATGTTTCGTCATACATTGTTGGAACTTGTTCTATTTTATCAATTAAAGAGCTCATACTTCCAAATAGTTGTAATATTAATCCTGGTTCATAATAAAGAACTAAATGAATTTTGTCCTCAATATTGTCATCATTTATTATTCCTTCAACCATATCTTTGTACGCTTCATTTTTCTTGATCATCTCTATTTCTGATTCTTCATTTGCTCTATGAAATATTTGTTTTAAAATTATTGGAGCTAATACTGGATATTTTCTAGCTGACATGAATGCATACTCAATTGGAATATTAGGATCTTCAAATAAATTATCGACGCTATTGTCTCTTGGGTTTTCCATTTTTATCACCTATTTTTATTATAACATAGTTATGGTCTATTTTACATTTTCATTTTTTACAAAATAAAAAAAGGCTAATTATGCCTTTTTGTTACCAAAAATGTTATTTAAATACATTTTTACTTATTTACCATATTACTCTCGTAAAATAATGGTAATAATATGTATCCTTTTTGTTGTAGGTACTCAATTAAGTCTGGAAGTATTGATATGGTAATCTTGTTATAGTCATGAAGTAATATTACTTCTAAGTCACTATTTAATCCGTATTTAATATTAGCCCAAGCTTGGTCTGCTGATCTAAGATCTCCTCCATCTCCATCTTCACAAGTCCAATCTGCCCATCCATAACCTCTTTCTTTTAGTTTTTCTTGAATTGGTCCTTTTAGCTTTCCAGAAGTTCTTGTACCACCTGGAAATCTTACAATTTTTGTTATATATCCATCAGTTTGTTCTTTGATTAATTCTTCTTGCTTTATAACAGCATTCATAAAAGAATCAGCGCTTGTATATAATCCTTTAAATATAGCGTGCGTATATGTATGATTTGCTAAAGTATGTCCTCTTTTTAAATATTCTTTATATAAAACATAACAGTTTTCTGATTTATTATCAAAGCAATTTTCTCCATTAATATTAGTAGTAAAAAAAGTTGCTTTAACATCATATCTATCTAGAATATCTAATACTTTATATGTACTATAATATGGTCCATCATCAAATGTTAGGTATGCTATTTTTTTATCTGATTTACCTGCCAATATTAAGTCTTCTAATTCTTTAATCGAATTATAATATTCTGTTTTTATATTTTTAAGTTTTTCATCTAAATTATCATATTCTTTAAAGTTATCTAATTCTTTAGTTAAGCTATCTTGTTTTTCTTTTAATTCTAATTCTTTGCTTTGATATTTTATATCACTTTCGTTTTGTTCTTCTTTCTTATTTTTTATTTCTTTATCATAGTAATAATATGTTCCTATACTGAAAATAGTTATTAGTATTAAAAATATGTAAGAGATTACATATAACTTTTTATTTGATCTACCATTTTTTGCCATTTATCTATCTCTTCTAATTCTTCTTTTTTACTTTCTTTTATATTATTTAATTCTTTTTCTTTTTCAGTTATTTCTTCTTCTACTTCTTTAATTTCATTTTCTATTAAACTTATTTCATCTTCAGTAGTTCCTGTTTTTATATCATTATATTCAACTACTTTTATGCCTGCTAATACTAGAGATGAAATAGATATTATCAGTAGAAGAAACAATACTAATTTTTTCATATTATCACCAATATATATTTTAGTATAGTCAATTTTTATAGTCAATATGGTCTTTGGTTGTTTGACTTTTATTATTTAAAATAATATACTTTTACTTGAGGATGATATTTATGAAATTTGTTGATAATATAGAAAAAAAAGAATATGAAAAATTTGTTAGTAATCATAAAACAAAATCTCATTTTTTACAAAGTACGTCATGGGGAGAATTTTGTAAAGAAAATAAACATAATACTCCATATTATGTTGGTCTTGTAGATGATAAGAATAAGCTTATAGCTACTGCTCTTCTACTTGAAAGAAAACTACCTTTAGGTTATTCATACTTCTATAGTCCACGTGGTTTTGTCTGTGATTTTGAAAATAAAGAAGTTATCGAATTGTTAACTAACGATATTAAAGAATTTGCTAAAAGTAAGAAAGCAATATTTTTAAAAATAGATCCAGATGTTAAACTTCAAACTTTAGATCTTGATGGCAATAAAATAGATGGCATTGATAATCATGATTTAGTAGATTATCTGAAGAAATTAGGTTATAAGCATCTTGGTTTTAATAAAGCTTTTGAACATAATCAACCTAGATATACTTTTAGACTTGATTTAACACAAGGTATAGAATCTATTAAAAACAATTTTCATTCTACTACTAAAAAAGTTATTAATAAAGGTAATCCATATGAATTAGAAGTATATAAAAATGATGAAAAATATATAGATGATTTTTATAAAACGATGAGTGAAACTGCTGAAAGAGAAAATATATCTATATATTCTAAAGAATACTATTTAAACTTCTATAAAGACTTACATAAAGATAATCATGGAGATATTTATATTGTTTATTTAAATAAAAAGAAAACTTTAAATATACTAAATAATAATCTTGATGAATTAATTAAAAATCAAGAATCTTTAACTAGTGATAATAAAAAGAAAGAGTTGCAAAATCAGATTGATAAGCTTAATAAACTTATTGAAGAAGTAAATGAAGTCAAAGAAGATAAGATGGTTTTATCTTCAATTATCACTGCTAAGTATGGTGATAAAGTATGGACTATACATGGAGGTAATAGTTCACTTTTAAGAAGTATGAATTCCAATTATTTAATATATTTTGAAATAATAAAAGATGCAGTAGAAGAAGGATATAAAACAATAGATTTCTTTGGTACTTCATATAATCCAAAAGAAGATGATACTGAATATGGTATATGGCTATTTAAGAAAAGATTAGGTGGAGAATATACTGAGTTTATTGGAGAGTTTGATTATGTTTTTAAGAAATTAGTTTATAAAATGTTTAATCTATTAATTCCTATTAGAAGAAAGAAAGCTAAGAAAAAAAGTATAAAAGAAAATAAGAAGAATTAACTTCTTATTTTTTTATTTTCTTTTTTATATTTTTTAATGTCTTAAATAATTTGTAAGTAAATCCTAAACCTAAAGTAAATTCTCCGATGTACTCTACTACGTTACCATTGAATCCTTTTTTGAATTCATATATTCCATAATATTTATTATTTGGATCAAAGTCTCCTGCTACACCATAGAAGTTAACATATTTATATCCCATTTTATATGCATCTTCTATATGAGCATCATATAATGCATATTTAGGATAATACTTTTTATAATTAGTAAGAGTTCCACTACTAAGTGATATATAATCTGTTCCAGATTTAACTGATATAAGTGCTCCTATATCTACTCCATCAGGATTATCTTTTATCATTTGTTTTGTCTCTTCTATTTCTTCTTTATATTTTTGTATTAAATTATCTGATATTTCTTTTTTATTTCTTAATTTGTTACCTACCATATCAGTTTGCATTTTCTTATTAATTTCTTCATTATTTTTTTCTTCTTCTTTTAATTTGTTCTCTGTTTGTTCTAAACGAAGTTTTGGATTTATATATGCCATATACACTTTAACATTGTTAGGCATACTCTCTACCATGCTCTTATAGTACTCATAACTTTTAGTATTAAATTCGTCTCTTTCTGCTGTTTCTTTAAATATTTTAGATAGACTTTTTATGTCTTCAATAGTACCTATTCTTATTTGAACTCCATTATTATGAGTTGCCTCAATATTTTTTCTTGTTGACTTAATAAAATCATTTTTTAATTCTTCATATGGTTTATCTAGTTTTAATCTATAAACCCATCTTACTTGCATAGTTTCAAAATATTTATTAAATCCAAAATGATTAAATCCTAACTCTTTTAAGTTATTAATTACTTCATCATTAGGTTTATCATCTTCTAATATTTCTCCATTAGAAGATCTTGTTCTATAAATAATATTAGGATCTATTGTAATAGACATTCCTTTATGTTCTTTTATATATTTTTTTAAATTATCCACAAAAAATGTTAATAATTCTTTATTATTGTAATCAATTATAAATCCACGAGATGAATAGAATCTTTTCTTTTTCATAAAACTTCCAACAGAATACATAAGTGTTGCTGCAAGAATTTTTTTCTTTTCTTTAACTCCAACTATATAACATTTAATATTATTATTTTTTTTGAAGTTTTTTAAATCTAGAGACTGCATATAAGACTCTTGTGGATGTCCTTTTACAAAAGATTCATATTCTTTATCTGTTAGTTCTACAAATTCCATGTTATCATCTCCTCTTAAAATTATAACACGGATAATTATCTTAGTAAATTAATGACTTGCAAACACAAAAAATAAGGAACTATTTAGTTCCTTATTTTCTTTTTCTTCTCTTTCTTTTTTGTAGTTGAACTCATTAGCATTGGCTTTCTTTCTTCAATAGCAGAAAGTTCTTCTTTTCTTTTAATTCCTTCTAGATGAACCTCTATATCTTCACTTATTTTTTCAAGTAATTCTTGTGGAATACTTGTTTCTTGTAACATTCTTATTCCTTCTATCGTTTCTTCAGCGTTTCCTGTTAATAATGCATTAAATAATCCAATAACATTTCTTGTTAAATCTAATGCCCCTTTTTCAGTCATTCTTCCTTGTGCTATTGCAAGTTCTGCACCTATTAATGGTAATAGATCTGTCTTAGCCATATCTAATGAATTTATAGTTATAAAGTGGCTTACAATTGATTGATTTATTCTTATTAAATCTTGTTCTGCAATTCTTATTGTTGTCATAAATCTATTTGCTTTATCTTTTAATATTTGTAATATAGAAGTTAATTGTAAAAATCTTGCATATTGACTTCTATTTTGTGAATCTAATCTAGATAATTCACTATTTACTTTTTCAATTATAGAAATAATTACTTCATAATGCTGTCTATTCTTTTTAATATATGCTTCTAGATATTTTCTTATTTTATCATAACCATGTACTTCACTAGATAACTGTACTACATTTACATTTATAGTTTCTTTTAGTGTTGATAAAGCTTCATGATTAATAGTTATTCTAGGACTTATTTCTCTTTTGTCTATAGAGAACAATCTTCCAATTAATCCTCTCTTCTGAGATTCTTCTTGGCTATAAACTTGTGTTGTTAAACTTCTTATTGTTTCTACAGATTTTTCATTTGTATCACTTAGTGCTAATTTAGGTAACTCATCATATATTACTTTAGCATGCGTTTTTAATGAACTACCAAATGATAGTATTGTGCTAACATCATCAATATCAATATGATCAACTTCTTGGCTGTTTAATTGAATAATTCTTTCATCTACTGTTAAAGATGCTTCATAATCTTGTCCTGTTTCTATTTCATATTTTAATGCTTTATAATCACTTTTTTTAGGTATTATGTTTTCTATTAAATAGCTATTATTAAAACTTTTATCAAATAATAGTTTTATTATTGAATCTATACCCATATATTTATTCTTAGGAAGAAATCTCGATATAAATCTTTCTCCTAATTTATAGTTAACTCTATTTTCAGATATTTGATCTAAACCATTCTTAGATAAATGAATTACTTTTAAAAATTCTTCTTGTGTTAATCCATATTTTTTAAATACATCACTTACGCTTTCATCTTCTATCATTGCAATTAATATTGAAATTGTAACAATATCGTCATCTGTTTTTACGTAAGGGGAATTAATTTCATCACGTTCTTTCTTCTCATGTAAGTATTCAAATAATTGTATAGCTAGTTTAATTTCACTATCCATACGATTACCATATCCTAGTAGTTTTGTTTTTAATGTTAGTGATTCAAAGTCATTATCAAAATCATCGAAGCTTTCATGAGTTAAGTCAAATGCTCCAAGTAATCTAGTTATATTAATACTATTATTATTTTCTTTTTTAAATAAGTTCTTAGCTAAGTTATAAATTGGTACACTTCCTAAATCATCAGCTTGTTCTGTTTTCTTAATATATGGAACGTATTCTGTTGCAATAATATCGATATCACTTTCATAGTTATCAAGATTATATTCTTTAATTTTTAATACATTTCTTAATTTATCTTCAGTAATACCATATTCTTCTAAGAATTCACTTATTGAATCGTCTCTTGAAAGAAGTGCAAATAAAATACTTATTGTTTTAATATCATCTTCATTATATGATGAACGTAATTTAGATGAACATAATTGATGATATTTAGATACTAATTCATAGAATTTAATTTGTTCATTTGATGCATTCTTAAATATTTCTTGTGCTAATTTCATCTTTCTAATTTTTTCATTTTTAATTAATTCATTCTTCAATTGACTTAAGAAATCAGCATCTATAATAGTATCATTTGATAAAGAATTAAATATATCTTCCATTATTGTTGTCTTATTAAATTCTCTATTACATAAGTTATAAGATATTTCATTTATTGTAGCTTTTTTACTTTCTTTATCTTTATTAACTCCATCTACAGCAAATCTTTGAAATCTACTTATTAATAGCTTTTCATTTATTTCTTCTCTTTCTATATCATCTATAGTTATATCTATTCCAACATAATCAAGAATTTGTTCAATTGTAATTCCATGATTAGTATAGAATTTACATACATCTGTATTAAATATATAAGATGCAATTAAAAGAGATAAAGTATCAGCATCATCTTCATCAGTTAGAATAGTATAATTATGTTTTCCTTCTTCCATCTTTCTTAATAAAATCGAATATACCTTACAAGATGTTTCTAGGAATGATCTTGTGTTTCTATTTGTTCTTGAATAGAATGTTTCTATTTTTTTAGCTTCTAATAATTGTTTATTAGCTTCTACTGAATCTTCTATTACACTTTTAAAACTCTTTAATTCTTCTATATCTATTCCATAAGAAGATAATATTTTTTCTATTACAATACTATTTGTAAAATCCCTATTAAATAAATTATTACAAATATCTAATACAGTTATCTCACTAGTATCTTTATCTTTATTTACACCTTCTTTAAAGAATCTAGAATAGTACTTTCTAATAGCATTAATGTTTTTCTTAATACTATTTAAATCATAAGAATTAGTTATTTTTAATCCATTAGGATTAATACCTTTATTTGTTAAAGTCATTACAATTGTATCTGAAATACTTAATCCATTTTTTTCTTCTAAATCAGTATAGTTAAAAAGTGCTATAAAAAGTGAAAGTGCTGTTAAATCTTCTTCAATACTTGTTTTAAGTTTATTATAATCAAAACTTGTCTCTATAAGTAATTGCCTAATTTTTGATGCAGTTTCTAAATAATTAATAACAGATATTGGTAAATTACCATAAGTTTTTACTTCTAGTTTATGATTATTTATATCTTTTTCATTTTTAGCATAAGAATTTACAAACTCTATAAAATCAGGTAATCCTTTTGAAAATAACAAATAATATATAGCTGTACTACAAGAATTATTGTATTGCTTTAACCAATATGAAAGTAAACTAAATGGTGTTAAAGATTCATATTCTAATTGATCTTTATAATCTGGTAAAATATAACTATATTTATTAAATAGTTCTTCTTTTGAAGCATCAAAGTCAATATTATCATTATTAATAGCATATCGACCTTTATTAAAACCAAATGAAGATAGTATATTACCTAGGCCTTGATAATTATTCATTACATATAACAATAGAAAAAATGTCTTACTAAATTGATGTTCTGATGCGTGATCAGTGTTTATAAAAGCCAAATCTCTAGATTTTCCTATATAGTAATCTAAATAAGGTAAAATATCATCAATAATCCTCATTGTGCTTCTTGGAAGAATTTCCTTCATTTGTTTATAATTTAAAACCATTTTTATCATCCTTTCTAATGATTTAAGTATGTAATTTTTCATAAAAAAAACGATACTTTTAAAATATAAAAGTCTCGTTCTTAAATATTAATTCCGAATCGTTAGATTGTGTTGACGAAATTAATCATTCAGAGAATGGAACTACTCCCTTTCAAGATTGGTATTATACCATATTTTTGCTATTTTGTCAAAGAATAGCCATGAAAAAGGAGCTTTAAAAGCCCCTTATTTATCTAATTTATTAATTAACTTTATTTCTGTTGTCTCTTCTTTAGTACCTCTTATATAAGTAATTGTAATAGTATCTCCTATGTTGTATTTATATAAGAAATATTTTAAGTATGCTGAAGTTGTTACTGAAGTATCATCAATCTTTATAATTACATCTCCAGGTTTTAATCCAGCTTCTTTTGCGCTTGAATCATCTTCTACTTGAAGTATTACAATTCCTTCAGTAATACTACTATCAATAGTAACTCCATACTCTTTTAGAACACTATCATTTCCAACATTAATATGTAGTATTCCTAAATATGGTCTATCTATTTTTTTACCATTTTCAAGTGACTCAATATGTTTCATTGCATCTTCGATTTTAATTGCAAATCCCATACCTTCGACACTGTTATTTATTAACTTTAATGAAGTAACACCAATTACTTCTCCATTAATATTTACTAAGGCTCCTCCACTGTTACCTGGATTAATTGATGCATCTATTTGTATAACATCTTGAATCCAGTCTTTTTGAGAATCTACATCAACAGTTACTTTTCTATTTAATCCTGAAATATGTCCAGCTGTAACAGAGTTATAGTACTCTTCACCTACTGGAGTTCCAATAGCAATTACTGAATCTCCAATTGATAAATCTTCTGTAGAACCTATTTTAGCAGTAGCTATTACATATTTTTTAGGTACTCTAATTACTGCTATATCGATATATTTATCTCCACCTAAATACTCTCCTTCAATATCTTCTCCACTAGTGAATAAAACACTTAATTTTGTACTATTATCTACTACATGTTGATTTGTCATAATGTATCCATACTCATCATCTACTTTATAAACAAATCCACTTCCTGATCCTACTAACTTTCCATTTTGAAAGTTCTTTACCATTACTACTGCATCATATACTTTTTTTACTGTTTGTGTAATACCACCATTTTCTATAATCATTGTTCCACTCATACAATTTGAACAACTATTATACATCATAGAAGGCTCAGCACCATTTACTCCTTTTTTTCCATTAAGAAAAATATATGATAACTCTACTCCTGCTACAAACGCTAAGCAAACAGCTATTATTGTTAGAAACTTATTCTTCATTATATGGCCTCTTTTCTATGTTTGCAATCTCCTTCCAATTCGAAGGGAATCCCATTCTATCTAACACTTTATCAATATTAATTGTATGAAGATTTATTTTTAAATTTTCTATTGTTCTATCTAATTCATTTATTAAGTTTTTTACATCATCATTAGATAATATTTGTCTTAATATTATTATCAGTGCAAATAAATCATTTTTACCTTTTAGATATACACCATTTTCTTTTTCAATACCAAGAAGAATATGATAAACTGTATCATTAATTTCTCTTTGGGTTTTATTTTCAAATAATATATCTTCATGCGCACATACATTTCTATAATTAGCAAGAATTGATAAATAATTTGTTAAATCTTCTACATCAATATTATATATTTTAGAAATAGCAATTTTATCATCAAGTTTTAATATTGAATAAAATTCACTAATTATTCCAAATGATAAGACTTTAACTAATACCCATAATGGTATGTAACCATAATTATTTAAGTAGTGCATAGTTGCACTATGTTGGCTACCATTTACTCTTATTTGTCTCTTCATTTTTCTAATTAAATCATTAACTTGTCTACTCTTTTCAGGTGACATATCAAAGTTAGCAGGCTTTAAATAATCATTTTCTTTATAACCATATTTTTTAGATAATTGATATGAAAAAATTGATTTAGCATTGTTCTCTACTATTAGCAAATTTTTAAAAATTATATTTCTAAATTGTCTATCAAATAAAAAGATACTATATAATTCTTCAAAAGTTGTTCCATCAAGATAACGTCTTGATTTTTCATCTACTAATAAGTGACGATAACCAGTTAAAAAGAAATAGTTTTCTCTTAATAAAACTTGCTTAGTATACTCAGGGTTATTAACAACTAAGCCTTTAGATTTAAATATTTCAACTTGCTCGTCTAAATTTTTAAACTGTTTATCTTTCATATTATCACCATACATATTATAACATAATTATTTAACAATTGATTATATCATTGTAGAAAAATAACATTTAAGTGTAAAAAAAAGCTTAGGCAAAATGCCTAAGCTGCTACACCTATGTTTTTTGTTCTTACAAAATTAAAGTTTTTATCAAATATCCATATTACTGTTTCAAATTTTGATTCATTTCCTACAAAAGAATTAACTTTTAGATATGCTCCAGAACTAATAGCTTTATATTTTATATTACTTGGAGAGTTACTATATACTTCTCCAGCATATTGATATACATAATAATAATCATTATCTACTGTATATTTATAGATTTTACTTACGTATTTTTCTCCTTCTTTAGTAGGACAATCTCTTGTTAAATACATTTTACCTAATTCTGTATCTATTATATAAAATGTTGGACACCAAACTGAGTTAAGACTTGTAATATCATAAGATAATTCTTCATTAAATAAATATCTATATTCATTGTAGAATGTTTCAATTGGAATTTCATCTAGATAACTCATGCTTATATTTCTTTCATACTTTTTAGGTATTTCAGAAATTGGTGCTTGTTTATGTCCAACTTTTATTGCAGAGTTGTATGCAATAATAACTTTAGCTTCAGGAGTTATTTCTTTTACGCCTTGAGCAAAGAAATTAAATATTCCTTTGTTATTATTATCATTATAAGATACTGCTGATACAAATGTGTTTAGTCTATTTATTGCATCTTGATCAGTTAGATCTCTTTCAATATTTTCATCGATTGGATCTGGTTCTGGAGTTGGTTCAGGCTCTGGCTCAGCAATAGGCTCTTCTTCTTTATTTTTAAGGAATACTTCTTGAACAATAATAAAACCACTTACACTAAATCCACCAATTAATACAAGTGTAAAAAATAATATTAAAAAAATATTCTTTTTTGGTTTTTGTTTTTTAGGCTTTTCTACTTCTTGATTTTGATTATTTTCATAATATTGATTGTTTTGATTTTGATGATTTTGATTATTGTTATTATTATGGTTATTGTTATTATTACTATCATTATCATTGTAAAAAAACATACCATTAGGATCCATACAACCACTCCTTAGCCTACACTTATTTTATCATACTTTTAAAAAAAAATATCTAGTTTTCACTAGATACTTTTTATTGATTGTAAATAATTAGTTGATGTTGTGCTCTTGTACATGCTACATAATATAAGTATTTTTCTTCTTCTGTATATTTATTATCTTTTGCTGTATATACTATTGTTTCATCAAATTCTAAACCTTTAGCCATATATGATGGTATTATTATCATTTTCTTATTGAATTCTTTCGTTGAAGATATTATTAAGTTTATTTTAGGTTCTTCTTCTTTAATAGCTTCATATATTTTTTCTGCTTCTTCATCTGTTTTAGTAATTACTGCAACTGTAAAATTTTCTCTTTTAGCTTTTCTTATGTCATTTAATAATGAGTTTTTTAAATTATTATTTTCTTCCCTAAATATAACAGGTCTATTGTTATCTCTTCTTATTGCTGACACATGTGTCAAACCTAAAATTTTATTAGTATGCTCTATTATTTCTGGTGAAGAACGATATGTTTTATTTAATTCTAAATAACAACTTTCATCAAATATATCTTTTAATTCTTCTAATGAATTATATTTATAATATGGATTTATAGTTTGATTTATGTCTCCTAATATTGTAAAATTACTCTTTTTAAAAATCGTTCTTATTAATTTATATTGTAGTTTATTATAGTCTTGAGCTTCATCGATTACTACTTCTTGAATTAATCCACGATAGCTGAATCCTTCTAATAATCCTTTAATATAAACAAATATACATGCATCTTCATATCTAATATTTTTTGTTTCAAATGCTTCTTTTACTTCATTATCTCTTATTGTGCCTTCATAAGAATTTATGAATTCTGTACTTTTAAAGAAATTTTTAACTATTTCTTTATAATTCAATTTAGTACTTAAGCTATTATTTAGTTGAGATAATATTTTTTTCTTATTTCCTTTTTTTCCTTTAAAATAATCATCACATATTTTATCAGCAATCTTATCTATTATTTCAAATATTAATAATTTAGAATATCTATCTTTTAATAAATAATTTAGTTCTTCTTTTGGTATTTCATAATCTCTTGATATTAAATCTTCAGTAAAATGTAATTCTTTTATCAATCTTTTTATATAGTTATCTAAATCATTTATTATTTTATCACTTTGTTTATATTTTACTAATTCTTTATTTCTTTCTTGATATTTGTAATATCTTTCCACAAAACTTGTGAATGATTCTACTTTGTCATATTCCTCAAGGTTAGTTTCTAGGAAACTATTAAACGTTGTTTGTAAGGTATTTGATTCTCCTAGTTCTGGTAATACATTGGATATGTATTCAGTGAATATTTGGTTTGGAGAAAAAATTAGAACATTGTCTGAATTTAAATTTTTTATTTTATACAGTAAGAAGGCTATCCTATGAAGTGCAACGCTTGTTTTTCCACTTCCTGCTATTCCTTGAACTATTAAATTTTTATCTTTTATATTTCTTATTATGGCATTTTGTTCTTGTTGAATTGTATTAACGATATTTTTCATTTTGTCATTAGCTTCTTCTGTTAATACTTGTTGTAATAGTTCATCATCTATATTAATGTTATTGTCAAAAACTCTTACTAGTTTTCCATCTTTAATTGTAAATTGTCTTTTGTTTGTTATTTCTCCTTTGATAATTCCTTCTGGGGCTTGGTATTCTGCTTTTCCAAGCTCATAGTCATAAAACATAGAACAAATTGGTGCTCTCCAGTCATATACTAGATATTTTTCTTTTTCTTCATCTTCTACATGGGTAATACCAATATAGATTTTATTTTCGTCTTGGTCAGTTTTAAAAGTTATAGAGCCAAAGTATGGATTATTTTGTATTCGATATAGTTTTTGTAGATAATCGCTTTTATAACTCATCATAGTTATTTCTAAGTCACTAGCATTTATCATTGTTTTCATTTCTGTAGGATCCATGTCTGCTCTTGAATCCCAGATAAACTTCTTAAATTCCATTACTTTTTCTTGTCGGTCATATAATACTTGTCCTAATTCAGATATTTTGTCTCGTATGATTCTTAAGTTATAGTTAAGATATTCTTTTTCTTCACTAATCTCTTTTTCCGATAAATTCATAATCTCTCCTTTCTTATAACGCAAAAAGACGAACTTTGAAAATGTCCGCATCTGTTAAAATATTAAGCTAAAATAAAACGTCAATAAGAAATATACAACAAAAGACTAGTTTTGTCTAGTCTTTATTTTCTAAATTACCAAATTCTTTTACTTTAATTAACAAGTTGTCTATCTTTGGTTGTCGTGCTTCAACTAAAGTAATTATATCTTTTTTTACTGTAATTGTAGGCCTTACAAATCTTAAAGTAGATGGACTATAAAGAATATATGTTCCTACAGAAGTTATGGCATATACTTTATTATTCTGTGAAGAAATAATCCACCAACCAGCTAAATATTCATTTGCAAGCCAGTTACCTGTTGTCCATTCATAACCAAATTCCATGTTGTCTCTAATTGTAACATACTCCTTTGAAGATAATAATTTTACTTCTTCAATTTTGCTACCAATTTTTTCTTCTAATTTTGGTTTATAATCATTTACAAGATATCTTGCTACACTATTTTCATTATTTTCATCATATTCACTTTTATTTTCACTATTGTATACTAATTCATCGTCAATATTTATTTGTCCATCTTCATTAATATCCAATACTGATGGATATATTAGCTTAATAGTACCTTCTTTTTCGCCACTTTCTTTTATAACATACCATTCTGATTCATCTGCTAGTTTAACTTTATCTCCAATATGATATACATCATATGTAATAAATTGACTTCTAACATGATCATTGTATTTTAATAGTAAAAAGATTGCTAGTGCTACTACTGCTACAATTACAAAGAAAATTATTAAACTCTTTTTTAGTTGTTCTTTTTCTGTCTTTTTCTTTTCTTTATATTCCTTTTCGTCCAACTCTTCAAAAATTGAACTTTTAATCTTTTTATTAAGACCTTTCTCTTTAACTTGAGTTTTTTGTTTTTTAACATTTATTTCTTGCCATTCTTTTGGTATCTCAAGTTTTGTCTTTTTTTCTGTTGTTTTCTTTTTTGTTGTTTTAGTTGTCTTAGTACTTTTTGTTGACTTTTTTTCTGTTTCTTTTTTAGGCTTTTTCTCTTTTGATGTTGTACTTTTTTCAACTGTTTTCTTTGTTACTTTTTTTTCTTTTTTATTTTCTTGATTAATTATTATTTCATCATTCTTTATTGGTTCAATATTAACTAAATTTAAATCTTTAATATTGTTATTTTCAACTATTTTAGTAGAAGTAGTTTTCTTAGATTTATTGGATGGTTTCTTATTATTTTTTTTGGATAAAACTTGGGCTGCCATTTTTTTGTTTTTAATATTTATTCTTTTAGATGCTATTTCTTTTTTACCATCCATGATAAACTACCTCCTTTATAATTTTACACTTGATGTCGCATTTAAATCTATTGATGCTGTAATTCCTTTTTTATAAGCATAGTATGCTGCTGCTCCAATCATAGTTGCATTATCGGTACAATATCTTAATTCAGGATAACTACAGTCAATTCCATTTGCTTCACATTCTTTTTGTAGAGTTTCTCTTATTGCACTATTTGCTGCTACTCCACCTGCGATTACTAGTCTTTTAACTTTTTTATCTTTTAAAGCTTTTAATGTTTTCTTAGATATAGTCTCAACTACTACATCTTGAAAAGATCTTGCTAAATTTTCTTTATTAATTGTTAATCCTTTTTGTTCATAATTATGTGCTAGGTTAATTACTGCACTTTTCAAACCACTAAAGCTGAAATTATAACTATCATCGTTCAGTGGTATTGGAAGATTATATTCGTGAACACCTTCCTTAGACATTTTATCTATTACAGGTCCTCCAGGATATCCAACATCTATTACACGAGCTACTTTATCATAGCTTTCCCCCACAGCATCATCTAATGTTTCACCTATTTTTTCAAATTGATACTCATCTTTCATATATACTAATTCGGTATGACCACCACTTACTACAAGTGCTATCAAAGGATATTCCATTCTTTTTTTTAGATTATTAGCATATATATGACCTGCAATATGATGTACAGGAATTAGAGGCTTGTTATAAATATATGCAAGTGTTTTTGCAGCTTCTACTCCTACTAAGAGAGATCCTATCAATCCTGGACCAAATGTTACTGCTATAGCATCAACTTCTTCTATTTTCATCTTTGCTTTATTCAAGCATTCTTCGATAACCATTGTTATATTTTTTAAGTGATGTCTACTTGCAATTTCTGGTACTACTCCACCAAAATTAGTATGTATATCTATTTGTGTTGAAATAACTGTTGCTATATCTTCAGTACCATTTTTTACAATAGCACAGCTTGTTTCATCGCAGCTACTTTCAATTGCCAAAATATACATATCCTTCATTTATATCATCTTTCTTTCCATTAAATAGCCATCTGTTCCATTATAATATCTTGGTCGAACTGCTACCACTTTAAAATCATATTTGCTGTATAGTTTAATTGCATTTTCATTATTTATATTAACTTCTAATGTTATATTTGTTATATTTTTATTTTTACCAATATTTATAACATTTTCAATTAATTCTGAACCTATTTTTTTATTTCTATATTCTTCTTTTACTTCAATATATGATATCTCAAACCTATCATATAAGTCATAATAATTTACGAAGCCTATTATATTACATTTTTCTAGATAAATAAAGTATTTTGAGAAAATATTATTGTCGAAATCTTCTTTAATCCCTTTATTTTTAAAATAATCTTTAAAAGATTCTTCTAAAAGTTTGATTAAATCTATATCTTCTCTATTTACTTCTTTAATCATTTTTATCCTCTTTTAATTTATTTTCCTCAGCTTCTGTTAATTTTAAATAATTAGCATCTACTGCATGTGGATTAACAGGATCCCTATTTTCTACTTCTTTTACAATTTTATCTATCTTTGGCTCATATGGTTGAATATCATATTTTGTATTTAATTGATCATTAGTTATAAATGATATTTTACCAGTTATGTTAGATAAAGCTATATCTAATGTAGACATAGAAATATGTTGTTCTTTTAGAACAAAAGAATTATTTTGTGTGTCATAAATAGAAGCATATACATTATTTCTTCTTGCATCTATTGCAGGAACTATGTAATTATAGTCTCCATCATAAGAAAGCGCCATTGCTTCTAAACTTGATATAGGTATTATTGGTATCTTTTTAGACCACGCTAAAGTTTTAGCAATAGTAAGACCTATTCTAATACCAGTAAAAGAACCTGGACCATTAACAGCAATAATTTTATCTATTTCACTTATAGAAATGTTTTTAACAGAAAACATTTCTTCAATTCTAGGTAATGTATTTGCTGATAATCGATTATCCATCTTCTCTTTTATTTCTGCTAAAATAGAGCCATTACTAATTATAGCTGTATATAAAAAACTTGAGGAAGTATCTATATACAATATTCTCATAATACTGCCTCACAGATTTCCTCATAAATTTGTCCATGTGGAATAAAAGTTAATATTCTTGTCTCCTCATCAACAATTTTAAATTTTATATCCAATCTTTCCTCAGGTAAATAGTTACTGATCATATCAGCCCACTCAATAATAACTATTCCACCTTTCGTAAAATAATCTTCTATTCCAGTACCATCAATTTTTCCATCTAGTCTATAAACGTCCATATGGTATAATGGCATTTCTCCATTTAGATACTCCTTAATTATGTTAAATGTAGGAGAAGTAATATTTTCTTCTATACCTAATGCTTGCGCAAATCCCTTAGTAAATATAGTCTTCCCACTTCCTAAGTCTCCTTGCAAACATATTATCATATTTTCAAACTTTTCTGATTCAAGATTTTGAGCAACTTGGATTGTTTCTCTCTCATCTCTTGTTGTTATTTTATAATCCATTATAATCACCATAAACATTATAACAAATATAAATTGTTTTGTTCAACTATTTGTAGATTAATTGTGTAAAATTAACAACTTTTATAAAAAAAATATCCACATATTTGTGGATATTTTTATTTCTTCTCATTCATTTTTATCAACTTTGTCAAATAGTAATGTGTTTTTTTCTGATTTTTAATTAATTCACCAAATCCAAATAATAGGAAGAAAATTAATGCTGTATAAACAGAATATGTTAAAAAGAATTCTGCTGATCTATCTGATGGTACCTGTGTAGTTAATACTATTGTTCCAATAAATAATAATGAACTAAATACTATAGCAAATATTTGATACATATTTAACCTATTAACTCTATTTTTTTCATATATGTCTTCAGCAATTTCATTATATGATTGTCCATAATTAATATTTTGTCTTACTTGTTCTACTTGTTGAGGACGTCTATCTACTTGACTCAATAAATCAGCAATTTCACTTGAAATCATGTTAAATTTTTTAGGACTCTTATTTGTCTCTTCTGCTTTTTTAGCCTGGAATAAATATTTGTTTCTTTCGTTTTCAAGGTAAGATACTATCTCATCTTCGCTCATTTCTTCTACATAATCTGAAGCTTCATCATAAAATTTAAATAATGGATTATCTGCTTCCATGTTATTGTAATTTGTTATAATTCTATTTCTTAAATTCATATTAATGCACCTCTTATTTGTATTTTAACATAATTAAAAAAAATCCACAACGCTGTGGATATTTTAAATTTTTATTTACGAAGAAATTGTTTCTGCTGCTGCATTTGCTGCTTGTTGAATTTTTAATGCTTCCTCAGCAATTTGTTCATCTATTGCTCCAACTATTTTATCACTTAACTCAATAAAATTAGATGCAAAATTATTTATAGTAGTCTTAAAAGCATTTTGTTGAGCATTGTCTTTATCATATAATGCTATTCCACTACTAATACATCCAAATAGTCTTTCCCCTTCTCTACTTGCACTAATAAAATTCTCTTTTATTTCATTTACTTTATCGATGTTCATTCCTACTGCACCTTGATCATTTGCCTCTTTTAAAGACATACTAGAAAAGTAGCCCATACTATCACCAAGTTTATTTAATGTTTCATTAGGTCCTTCAGCTTTTAAAGGGACACCATTTGCTTCTGCTACTTTGTTATACGCATTAACAGAAGCATTATATACTTTTTCTACATATGATTTATAATCACTTAAATAACTAGATGCTACCGAAGAAACTAAATTTCCAAATAGTTTAGCATTTTTTGAACACCAATTATTTTTTAATTGACCTAACAATTCCATATATGCATGGCACATATTTGCACCAACTGCTGCTGATTGATTAACAAATGTATCTATATCATTTTGGGCTTGTACTGGATTAAATCCAGTAAATCCATTATTTCCACTTATAGATTTGGAGCTTTCAAATGCAGTATTCCCCATCATTGTTTCTAATGATGCTATTGCCGAATCATAGTCAAGCTTATGACCTTTAGGTTTATTTGTTGAATCTCTACCTACTGCACTTTCATTGCAAACACTAAAAGCACCTTCCCCACCAGAAATGTCATAAGTGTCATTTAAATTAATACTTCCAAAACCATAACTTATACTTGGAGCATTAGATACAGTTAAAGTGTTATTTGTAAGGTCGACTGATAAATTAGCATTATCAATACTTGCAGAAAGAAAACCTTTAGATGCTTTTGCACTTATAGTTGCATTGATTATTCCACCTTCTTCTATTCCATTTCCACGCTCAATAGTAAGGACAATATTACTAACATTAATTGTATCAACAATAGGTATACCTGAAATCTGTGTCTTATCAGCTCTTATTGTTACATTTCCACTTGCATCTACCTCAGCATGACCATTAATTACAAGAGGATTTCCATCAATTAAAGGAACAGAAACAGTTAGAGAGTCTCCATTTTGTATATTGTTAATTGTATTAACTAAATCATTCATATTATCACCAACTTATTTTATGTAATAACTATAACATAAATAAAAAAAATTCACAATTAAGTGAATTTTAAAACAAAAAAAAATTGTTGGCAACTTCCTATTTTCGCATACACTATCTTCGGCGTATAAGTGCTTGACTTCTGTGTTCGAGATGGGAACAGGTATTTCCACTTAGCTATCGTCACCAACAAAACATATTGAGAAATAATTCTCTGAAAACTTAGATAATGTGTTTTTTTTAGATCTAATCAAATAATAACAAATATGATTAAATCCTCG
>JAEEGL010603180.1_pt1 | contig 29508 bp, 26 predicted proteins | sample 9134231 | NCBI WGS metagenome assembly JAEEGL01 (sample SAMN16246548, study PRJNA631951) | gut metagenome | biome: gut microbiome; feature: rumen; material: fiber-attached | host: Bos | place: Iran: Karaj | collected 2018-10
AGGCAGTATAAGAGTAAAGAAAATTATTTCTATCACGGAAGGGTAGGATATGTAATGTTAAAGCCTTCCCCCTCTGGGGGAAGGTGTCAGCGAAGCTGACGGATGAGGGCAAATACAAATGACAGAAACAACACACTTTACTAAAGAAAATACAACCGCAAAGAAGATTCTCTCCGAAGACATCCACGATTACATCCGTGTCCGCGGAGCAAATGAGCATAATTTAAAGCACATCAAAGTCAATATCCCAAGGGATACATTAACTGTTTTTACCGGACTGTCCGGATCCGGAAAATCATCGCTCGCCTTCGATACAATTTTTGCAGAGGGACAGAGAAGATATATGGAATCTCTATCCTCTTATGCAAGAATGTTCCTGGGACAGATGGATAAGCCTGACGTTGAAAAAATAGAAGGCCTGTCACCGACGATTTCCATTGATCAGAAGTCGACAAACAGGAACCCCAGATCAACTGTCGGAACAGTCACGGAGATATATGACCATTTCAGACTTCTGTATGCACGTATAGGTGTTCCGCATTGTCCTAATTGCGGGCGTGAGATCAGAAGACAGACAGTTGATGAGATGGCTGATCAGATTCTGTCGCTTCCCGTGGGTACCAGATTTCAGATTCTTGCACCTGTTGTAAGAGGAAGAAAGGGAGAACATGCCAAGGTTCTGGATAGAGCTAAGAGAGCGGGATTTGTCCGTGTAAGGATAGATGACAGCCAGTATGATCTTTCCGAAGAGTTTAAGCTTGATAAAAACATCAAGCATAATATTGAAATAATTGTGGACAGACTGGTTATAAGGGAAGATACGGATGAGCTTAGAGGACGACTTACCGATTCTATTGAGAGTGCTCTTAATCTTGCGGAAGGGCTTCTGACTGTGGATGTTATTGACGGAAAGCCAATGAACTTTAGCCAGAGCTTTGCGTGTCCTGATTGCGGAGTCAGTATCTCAGAGATTGAACCCAGAAGCTTTTCCTTTAATAATCCCTTTGGTGCATGCCCTGAGTGTACAGGTCTGGGATACAAGATGGAATTCGATGAAGATCTTATGATTCCTGATAAATCCCTTTCCATAAATGAAGGGTGTTTTCAGGTAATGGGATGGCAGTCTTCCAATAAGGAAGGCAGTTTTTCCAATGCTGTACTCAGGGCTCTCGCCAAGGAATATAAATTCAGTCTGGATACACCTTTTGAAAAGCTGACTCCTAAAGTGAGAAACATGCTTGTACACGGGGCTGACAGGGAAGTTACGGTTGCCTATTCAGGCCAGCGCGGTGAAGGCAGATATCCTATAACCTTTGACGGTCTGATCAAAAATGTAGAGCAGAGATACAGGGAAACATTTTCCGAAAATCAGAAGGCTGAATATGAGCAGTATATGAGAATTACCCCCTGTCCTGCATGTAAAGGACAGAGACTGAAGGCTGATTCACTTGCAGTTACAATTGATGACAAGAATATATTTGAGATAACCTCCATATCCATAGGAGAGTTACACGAATATCTTGAAGGGCTTAAGCTTACCAAACAGCAGGAGCTGATCGGAGCGCAGGTTCTCAAGGAAATCAGAGCCAGAGTCGGATTTCTTATTGATGTCGGACTTGATTATCTCTCCCTGTCCAGAGCGACAGGAACATTGTCCGGAGGTGAGGCTCAGCGAATAAGACTTGCAACCCAGATCGGATCGGGGCTTTGCGGGGTATGCTACATATTGGATGAGCCGAGTATAGGTCTCCATCAAAGGGATAACGATAAGCTGCTTAATACGCTGAAAAACCTGCGGGATCTTGGCAATACTCTTATAGTGGTCGAGCATGATGAGGATACCATGAGGGCTGCGGACTATATTGTGGACGTAGGTCCGGGTGCCGGTGCCCATGGAGGAGAGATTGTTGCTGCGGGTACAGCTGAGGAGATAATGCAGGTAAAGGAATCAATTACCGGCCAGTATCTATCGGGTAAGCTTAAAATAGCAGTTCCTGACCACAGAAGAAAACCCACAGGATGGCTAAAGGTAAAAGGAGCGGAAGAAAACAATCTTAAGAATATAGATGTAAAATTCCCCCTTGGCGTTCTTACAATAGTTACGGGTGTATCAGGATCCGGTAAAAGTTCTCTGGTAAATGAAATATTATATAAGCATCTTGAGAGAGATTTAAACAGGGCAAGGTGCATCCCGGGCAAGCATAAAGGAATAGAAGGAATAGAGCAGCTTGATAAGGTGATTGCCATAGATCAGTCCCCGATAGGCAGAACGCCAAGATCAAACCCCGCAACCTATACAGGTGTGTTTGATATGATAAGGGATCTTTTTGCGGGAACCCCTGATGCCAAAACCAGAGGCTATAAGAAGGGAAGATTTTCCTTTAATGTTAAGGGAGGAAGATGTGAAGCCTGTGGAGGAGACGGCATCATCAAGATAGAGATGCATTTCCTGCCGGACGTTTACGTTCCATGTGAAGTCTGCGGAGGAAAGAGATACAACAGAGAGACGCTTGAGGTTCATTATAAAGGGAAAAATATTTATGATGTGCTGAACATGACTGTTGAGGAAGCACTGCCGTTTTTTGAAAACATTAAGACTATAAAGAGAAAAATCAAGACCTTGTACGATGTGGGACTGGGATATGTAAAGCTGGGACAGCCTTCAACAGAGCTTTCCGGAGGTGAAGCACAGAGAATTAAACTTGCAACCGAGCTTTCAAGAGCAAGTACCGGGAAAACAATTTATATTCTTGATGAGCCGACCACCGGACTCCATTTTGCAGATGTACAGAAGCTGGTGAAAATACTTCACGAGCTTGTGGATGCAGGGAATACTGTGGTTGTTATAGAGCATAACCTGGACGTTATAAAGACAGGTGATTATATCATTGATATGGGACCGGAAGGAGGCTCCGGAGGTGGAACCGTGGTTACTCAGGGCACACCGGAGCAGGTCGCAAAGTGTAAGGAGTCATATACCGGGGCATATATTAAAAAGATGCTTGAGAAAAAATAAAAAAATTTTGCAAAAAAGTATAAAGTTTTTATAAAGTGCTGCCGATATATCTTATGACGCGAATGTGGCATATGAAAAATTTGTTATTTTGTGTTTCAAATATTGCCCTATTGGTTTATAATGCTTAATGAATTATATCTTTATAATAGTTAATGTGAGCGACTATGCGCTCTTAGCCTTATTTCCAGAAAGGGGTAATAGATTTCATGCAGTATACAGACATAGGTATTGATTTAGGAACAGCAAGTATCCTTGTTTACATCCGTGGTAAGGGTGTTGTCTTAAAAGAGCCCTCAGTTGTGGCGTATGACAGGGATACAGAGAAGATCAAAGCCATTGGTGAAGATGCAAGACTTATGCTTGGCCGTACACCCGGTAACATTGTAGCGGTTAGACCTCTTAGACAGGGTGTTATTTCAGATTACAAGGTAACCGAGCAGATGATGAAGTATTTCATCACCAAGGCGATTGGACACAGAACATTCCGTAAGCCTCTTATAGCTGTTTGTGTACCCAGTGGAGTAACAGAGGTAGAGCGTAAGGCGGTTGAGGATGCTACCCTTATGGCAGGTGCCAGAGATGTTCGTATTATTGAGGAACCTATCGCGGCTGCCATCGGTGCAGGAATAGATATTACAAAGCCTTGCGGCAATATGATTGTTGATATAGGTGGTGGTACATCTGATATCGCCGTTATCTCTCTTGGAGGAACTGTTGTCAGCACATCTGTTAAGATCGCGGGCGATGATTTTGATGAAGCTATAGTCAGATATATGCGTAAGAAGCACAATCTCCTTATCGGTGAGAGAACTGCCGAGGATATTAAGATTAAGATTGGTGCGGCTTATCCCAGAGCTGAGGCTGATTATATGGATGTCAGAGGACGTAACCTTGTAACGGGTCTTCCCAAGACGGTTAAGGTGTCCTCAGAGGAAACTGAAGAGGCTTTGCGTGAGACTACAGCGCAGATAGTAGAAGCTATTCATGGCGTACTTGAGAAAACTCCTCCGGAACTTGCAGCGGATATCGCAGACAGAGGAATAGTTCTTACAGGTGGCGGCAGCCTTCTTCGCGGACTGGATGACCTGATTGCATCAAAGACAGGCATCAATACAGTAACTGCGGAGGATCCCATGACAGCAGTTGCTATCGGAACCGGCAGATATGTAGAGTTCCTTGCAGGATATCGCGAAGTGTAATCTCTTAATAAAAAATCAGATAGGGGATAGTATATGGTTAAAGGTCTTTACACCGCGTACACAGGAATGGTAAACGAGCAGAAACGCATGGATATCCAGACGAACAATCTCGCCAATGTGAATTCCACGGGTTTTAAGGAAGAACGTTCGGTGAGCCAATCGTTTCGTGATCTTCTGGGATTGAAGATCAAGGACTATTCCGATGCGCCCTGGACTGCCAGAAGACTTGGCCTCATGAATCCGGGTGTAAAGCTTGCGGGATCATATACTAACTTCGAACAGGGAGCCCTTAGACAGACAGGTCAGACCTATGATGTTGCTCTTAATAACGGACTTCCGAATGTCGATGACCAATCGGTTAAAGATAATATGGGCGCAGGTGGCAATGCTTTCTTTGCTACCTCTTTCGCCTCAGATGATCCTGATGGCGGAGGACAGCTTATCAAATATACCAGAGACGGTAATTTTACCCTGACGCAGGAGGGCTATATGGTCACCAGCGAGGGTAATTATGTCCTGGATGTCAACAATAATCCCATTCAGATTGATCCATCAATGGATTCAACAATTATGCAGGATGGCAGAATTGTTCAAAATCTAAATGAAGTTGCGACAATACAGGTTGCACGATTTGATTCACCTCAGCTTTTGCAGAGATATCAGGATAATGCTTTTATCATAGGTGATGGTGGGGCGCAGGTGATTTCCACAACAGCTGCTGAAGCCAACGCAACTGTTAATCAGGGGTACCTTGAGTCATCTAATGTCAGTGTTGTAGACCAGATGGTAAATATAATTTCGATTCAGAGAAATTATGAAACTAATTCCAAGGCAATGCAGGCAGAAGATGATACAATAGATATAGCAGTTAATCAGCTTGGAAAAGTTCAGTAAACCATAACGCTTAGGTCTAAATTTTAAGAACTAAGCAGCCGATATATTAATTGCCGAAGTATGGTTTTTAATCGCTAGGAGGTATTTTATGGTAAGAAGCTTATGGACAGCAGCATCCGGAATGAATGCTCAGCAGACAAATGTAGACACCATAGCGAACAACCTCGCTAATGTTAATTCAGCAGGTTATAAGGCACAGAGTGCAAAGTTTAAATCACTTCTGTATCAGGAGCTGAAAACAAAGACAGTGCAGACTACCGGTTCACCTGTTAATTCAGATGTGGGCCTTGGTGTTAGAGTATCCTCTATAAATCAGTTTTTTACACAGGGTAATTTGCAGGATAATGATTCAAGTTCTGCATTTGCTATTCAGGGAGACGGATTCTTTGCATATTCTACAGATGCACAGGATTTGAACCAGAATAATATCAGATATACCAGAAACGGTAACTTTGTATGGGCTCTTACAGATCAGAATACACTTGAGCTTACAACCTCTGAGGGTAATCCGGTACTGGGTGTCGATGGTAACGCTCTTGTAGTTAACGATGAGACAGTTAAGGCATCAGATATTACCTGTGATGCTGACGGAAACCTGTATTATCTGGATGCTAACCAGGAGAGACAGGACATCGGAACAATAGCACTTTTCCAGTTTAGAAATGCTGAAGGTCTGGAAAGAATCGGTGATACAAGCTTTATGCAGACCATGGCATCAGGTGCAGCTCTTCCGGAGGCTACAACTCAGGGAATCAGAAGAAGTACAGTAGTTCAGGGATATCTCGAGGGATCAAATGTTAATGTGGCAACAGAGATGGTTAACCTGATTGTTGCGCAGAGAGCTTATGAGATGAACTCAACGGCTATTACTACTACCGATGAAATGATGCAGACAGCAAACGGACTTAAGAGATAAGTAAGGGTGTAAGATATGGCAATTGATATGAATTCTTTAAACAATTTGTCCGGAATTTCACAATATGCCAGCAGCCAGGCTGCTTCTGATAAGGTAAACTCAGCAGCTTCCAAGGTGAGACGGGTTCAGACTGACGAGGATAAAGCTGAAGTTGATAAGGAACTTATGGATGCCTGCAAGCAGTTTGAGGCATACTTTATGGAGCAGATCTATAAGGGATATGAAAAGACTGCAAAGGTTTTCAGCAAGGATGAGTCCGGATCTATGAGTAAGATGGTTGATTATTTCAAGGATCTGACCATTCAGGATATTGCGTCTACCGGAGCAGATACACAGAGTAACGGACTTGCGCAGATGCTGTATGAGAATATGAAGCGTAATTATGACTTGTAAATTATGATCAAGTGAACAAATAATTGAGAAAAGAGTCGCTTGCGGCTCTTTTTATTTTTTAGGGAGGAAAATGGAAGCAAAGGGGTATATAGACCATTTTATATACAGAAGTCCTGACAAGACCTACGGAGTTATGGTCTTTGTATCGGATGGAGAGGAGATAACCTGCGTTGGAAGCTTCGTGGATGTGGATGAAGGAGATACTCTGATAATTGAAGGGGATATGACTGAGCATCCTGTCTATGGGGAACAGATAAAAGTAAGCAGCTATAAAATATCCGTACCGGATGATACCGAATCCATGGAGAGATACCTGGGATCAGGTGCTATAAAGGGCATCGGAGAAACGATGGCCAGAAGGATAGTGAAAAAATTCGGTGCCGATACATTCAGGATTATAGAGGATGAGCCGGAGAGGCTTGCTGAAATAAAAGGAATAAGTGAAAAGAAGGCCCGGGACATAGCCATTCAGCTGGCTGATAAAAGAGAGATGCGTGATGCATTTGTTTTTATGTCCGGGTATGGAATTACCGGAAATATGTCGGTAAGGATATATGAAAAATACGGTGCGCAGGTCTATAGGATATTAAAGGAAAATCCCTATAAACTGGCTGATGATATCGAAGGAATAGGTTTTAAGACCGCTGATGAAATAGCGGCAAGAGTCGGAATAAGCGTTGATTCAGACTATAGAATAAGAAGCGGAATTCTGTATGTTCTGCTGGAAGCCTCTGCTGACGGGCACAGTTTTTTGCCAAAAGAAGAGCTTTTAACAAAATGTGTTCAGCTTTTGGGCGTTCAGAAGGATAATGTTGCACTTCAGATGGACAATCTCATGGTAGAAAGGAAGCTTATCTACCGGGGAGAAAATGAAGTTTATGCATCTTCGTTTTTTTATGAAGAGCAGGCTATTGCGGTTATGTTAAAGGAATTGAATCTGCAGGTATCGGATACTTCGGATAAGGCTCTTCTTGAAAGAATTAAGAAAATTGAACAGAAACGTGATATTGAGCTTGATGATTTGCAGAGAAAGGCAGCGGCAGCAAGTGCAAAGAATGGTGTGGTTATAATTACAGGAGGACCGGGAACAGGAAAAACCACAACAATTAACACCATAATAGAATATTATGCGGAAGAACAGATGGAGATACTCCTGGCTGCTCCTACGGGGCGCGCTGCCAAGAGAATGAAGGAAGCAACCGGATATGAGGCGTATACTATACACAGACTTCTGGGAGTGGGAGGAGGCTTATCAGACGATAACACTGACAGGGCAAGAATTCATTTTGAAAAGAACTCCGATAATCCATTAGAGGCGGACGCTATCATAATCGATGAAATGTCAATGGTGGATATGCATCTTTTTGCTGCGCTGTTAAAGGCTATCCTTCCTGGAACACACCTTATACTTGTGGGAGACAGCTCGCAGCTTCCAAGTGTGGGACCGGGACAGGTCCTACATGATCTTATAGAGAGCGGAGTGTTCACAACTATAACTCTTCAGAGAATTTTCAGACAGGCTCAGCAGAGTGATATCGTAATGAATGCTCATAAGATTAAGGATGGAAATCAGATAAAGATGGACAATAAGAGCAGAGATTTCTTCTTCCTTAAAAGAGATAACGCTGATGTCATATATAAGCACATGATTGAACTTATAAGAGATAAGCTCCCGGGGTATGTGGAGGCTTCCAGCAGTGATATACAGGTGCTTACGCCAATGAAGAGAGGACCACTTGGGGCACAGACTCTTAATGCGGTTCTGCAGAGATATTTAAACCCTGCTGATGAGCATAAAAAGGAATATGTTCATGGCGACAGGGTGATAAGGGTCGGCGACAGGGTCATGCAGATACATAACAACTATCAGGCCGAGTGGGAAATATGCGGAAAATACGGCATAGCAGTTGAAAAAGGTCTCGGTGTTTTTAATGGCGATATGGGAGTTGTAAAAGATATAAATACCGCCATGAAGGAATTGGTGGTTGAATTTGATGAGGGAAGGTGCGTTACGTATCCCTTCTCTGATCTGGATGATCTTGAGCATGCCTATGCCATAACAATACATAAATCGCAGGGATCGGAATATCCGGCAGTTATATTACCTCTTCTTGGAGGACCGAGGATGCTGCTTAACAGGAATCTTCTGTATACGGCTGTAACTAGAGCACAAAAATGTGTAGTGATACTTGGAAATAAGGAAACTGTGGATACGATGATTGAGAATGAAGAACAGCTCAGAAGATATACGGGACTTAGAACCAGAATTACGGAGGTTATGAGTGCGGACTAATGAGCTAAAGGAGGGGGTAATATCAATTCTCTATCCTAGAAGATGTCCTGTATGCGATGATATTGTCGGGAGAGGTAAAGGGCTCATACATCCTGAATGCAGAAGAATTATTAAGCCTGCAGGAAAAGATATCTGCATGAAATGCGGAAAGCCTTTGGGAGACCCTGATAAAGAGTTATGTCCTGATTGTGAGAAGACAAGGCACTATTTTGACAGGGGCTTTGGAATTTTCAGGTACAGATCCATATCAGGATCAATATACAGATTTAAATATTCGGGAAGAAGAGAATATGCTGATTTTTATGCAAAAGCGGCGAGGGATTATCTTGAGGAAATCATTTGCAGCATGAATGCGGATGCCATCATTCCTGTACCAATGTATAAGAAAAAACAGCGAAAACGTGGATATAATCAGGCTGAAACCTTTGCACGGGCACTGGGAAAAGAATTTGACATACCTGTCAGAAATGATATCGTATCCAGGGTCCGTGATACGGTTCCCATGAAGCTTTTGGACGCATCACAAAGGCGTTCTAATTTGAAAAAAGCTTTTAATATAAGTAAAAATGATGTAGAATTTAAGTGTATTATCCTTGTTGATGACATTTACACAACCGGCAGTACTATTGATGAGCTAGCCAGGGAATTTCGAAGACATGGAGTGAAAAGGGTATTCTTTGTAACGCTTGCAATAGGCCAGGTGGTGTGAAAATAACCACTGCAAAATAGGAGGATATCATGAGTAATATTCGTAATTGTTCCAGATGTGGTAAGATGTTCAATTATGTCGTAGGTGATGTTATTTGCGACAATTGCAAGAAGGAGATTGAGGAAAAATTCCAGCAGGTCAAGAAATATATTGAAGAGAACCCTGGAAGCGGCCTCAGGCAGATAGCTGAGCAGTGCGAAGTTTCAACAAAGCAGCTGAAGAAGTGGATATTGGAGGAGAGGCTGGTATTTTCGGAGGCATCTCCCATACAGATCACTTGCGAGAATTGCGGAACGCGCATAGCTACAGGCAGACTTTGTGCAAAATGTAAGGCAACTGTTACAAACGCATTAAATAATACAGTTAAGGAACGCCAGCAGGCCCTTGCTGCTGAGATAGCCAAGAAACAGGCAGCTCAGCAGCCGAATGCCGGAATGAAATTCCTTAAAACCTGAGGATATTATGTTAAACGAGGAGAGAGTTATCCTGATGACCAGGATGGCTGCTTACGAGCAGCATGAGGGGAAAAAGAATAACGCTATAAATTCGTACTTTCGCAGCGACTATGTCGGATTCCAGGTGCTGAAGTCTATTATCAGTGCCACAGTGGTATATCTGATACTGGTCGCTGCCTATGTGATGTATCATTTTTCTGATGTACTTCAGGATATTTACAACACGGATATTGCAGCCACAGCCAGAAAATATCTGGTTTATTATGTTGCGCTTGTAGTCGTGTACTCAGTAATTTCATACATCATTTATTCCATACGTTACGGAAGAATGCGTAAGAATATGAGAGCTTATTTTTCCTGCCTTAAAAAGTTGGGGAAAATGTATGAAAAGGAATAAGGAAAATGACATCTTTACTAGAATTACGAGAATATATAAAGAATTTTTATGTTAAATATGAATTATACATCACATATGTGTGGAAGTTTTTGCTTTCGCTGATCGCGCTTACGATGATTAGTAATAAGATTGGATATCAGACCAATCTGACAAAATTACCTATATTGTTAATGGTATCGTTGCTGTGCTCGATAATGCCCCAGAATTTCATGGTACTGATTTCTGCCGGCTTTATTCTTGCACATCTGTACAAACTTTCCATTTTTTGTGCGGCTATAGCTCTTATTATCTTTCTTTTGATGTTTCTGCTTTATTTCAGATTTTCACCAAAGGATACAATTGCGGTAATGCTGACACCTATGTGTTTTTATCTTAGCATTCCTTATGTGATGCCGATTGCACTTGGACTTATGGGAACTCCTGCTTCAATTGTTTCCATGTCATGCGGAATAATTATTTCGTTTCTTGTGAATTATATTTCAGGGAATGCTACCACACTTACAGGCGGACAGATTGAGGAGACTGCTGCACAGTTTCAGACAGTAGTGTCCGAGCTTATGAGTAATAAACGCATGTGGGTATTTGTTGTGGCATTTGCGATTACGCTTGCAATAGTTTATTTCATTAGAAGAATGTCCATAGATCATGCATGGACAATAGCTATTATTTCAGGCGCACTTGCAGATATAATCTGTCTTCTTATTGGTGACATGATTTATTCTACAGAGCTTTCATTCATAGCAGTTATATTACAGACTGTTATTTCGATTCTGCTGCTTATGATTCTTCAGTTCTTTGCGTTCAACCTTGATTATTCGAGAATTGAGAAGGTTCAGTTCGAAGATGATGAGTACTATTACTATGTCAAGGCTGTTCCGAAGGTTACGGTTTCCACACCTGCACCTAAGGTAAAGAAGATCAGTGGATCAAATTCAGGCAGAGACTATAGAGGTAAGGATAGAGGCGAGTAATTTTAGATGCAACACATCGGATTTTTTCTTGAAAACAATCTGACAAACCTGCATATGCCTTCGGTCAGGGCTCTCGATATAGTTGAGATGCTGATAATTGCATTCCTGATCTACCATATTCTGGTTTGGGCCAAAACTACAAGACTATGGTCCCTTTTAAAAGGGGTCGTAGTTATTGTTGTCTTTATAGTTATTGCAGCTGCATTCAATATGTCTACAATATTGTGGATAGTTCAGAATGTATTTGGTATTGCGGTAACAGCGATGGTTGTAATTTTGCAGCCTGAACTGCGAAAGGCACTGGAGGGTATCGGACGAAGGAATTTCCTCCACGGCTTATTCAACTTTACTGAGGCAACAGAAGAAGGAAGGTTTTCAGATAAGACAATTAACGAGATTATAAGAGCCTGTGTCGAGATGGCTAAGGTTAGGACAGGTGCACTCATAGTGATTGAGCAGCTGTCTTCACTTAGTGAGTATGAACGTACAGGAATTGATATAGACGGCATTATTACAAGTCAGCTGTTGATCAATATTTTCGAACATAATACACCGCTCCATGATGGTGCGGTTATAGTCAGGGGGGACAGGATTACTTCCGCTACCTGTTATCTTCCGCTTTCCGATAACATGGAGCTTGGTAAGGAACTTGGAACAAGACACAGAGCCGGAGTAGGTGTTTCCGAGGTTACTGATTCCCTTACGATTATTGTTTCGGAGGAGACGGGTAAAATAAGCGTTGCTTATATGGGCGAACTCGAGAGAGGCGTGGACAGTGAGCGCCTAAGAGAGAGACTGCGCCAGATCCAGAACAAATCCTCTGAAGATAAAAAGGATAAAAAGAAAAAGAATAAGGGACTTAAAAAAGGGAAAGGAATTGCAAAATGAAGAAGCTCAATTTGACTGCCAACATGGGGCTGAAGATTGCTTCACTTTTATTTGCAGCACTTCTTTGGTTCCTGGTTACAAATATCAGTGATCCGGTAGATTCGGTTAGGTTTAGTAATGTTCCGGTCACTCTTAGAAATGCAAACAGTATAACGGATAATAATCAGGTTTATCAGGTGCTTGATGACACTGATGTGATTTCAACGGTAACTGTTTATGCACCAAGATCAATCGTAGATTCTTTGGATAAAGAAAATATCGTGGCATATGCCGATCTTGAAAATACTACGAATATTAATGGTACATACTATGTAGCCATAACGCTTCAGACAAATAAATATTACAATCAGATACAGAGTATAAACGGAAGTATAGACTCAGTGGAGCTGAGTATAGAAGAAAGAGCTTCCAAGACGCTGGCAATTTCCGCAATTACGACAGGTACCTTGACTGATGGGTATATAATAGGGGATGTTGTTACTGATCAGAATCAGATCAGAATTACAGGACCCGAATCAGTTGTTGATAGCGTGAAGGACGCACAGGTTAATGTAGAGGTTACGGGTTATACAACTAATATTGGAACCAATGCTGAAATTCATCTGTATGATGAAGAAGGCAATGAGGTACCAAAGGATAATCTCAAGCTTAGCAGTTCTTCAGTCGGTGTATCTGTTAATATCCTTGCTACGAAGAGAGTACCGATCATATATCAGGTATCGGGAATCCCTGCTGAGGGATATGTTGCAACAGGAGAGATTGAGGCAAGTCCTGAAGATGTTCTTCTTGCAGGCAGGATGTCCGTACTTAATAAGATTGATTCAATCACGGTATCGGATGATCAGCTTGATATAACAGGATACACAGGAAATCTTACGACCACCATTGACTTATCCGGATACCTTCCGGGTAACGTAAGCTTTGGTGATCAGGACTTCAACGGAATAGCAACAGTTGTTGCCTATATTGATAAAAAGAGCGAGAAGACTTTAAGTGTACCTTATAGTCATATAGAGATAATAAATGTACCTGAGGGTTATGAAGCACAGCTTGTTGACGAAGATAAGTCCTTTGATCTGCTTGTAAGCGGTCTTTCCGATAAGGTAAACAGTATTGGGGCTGATGATGTGTCAGGTTCTGCCGATCTTTCGCAGATTGTTAGCGAGAACGAGGATTTGTCGGGAGAATATAATGTAAATGTTTCATTATTACTTCCCGGAGGGCTTACAACAGGTGATGTGATAAACGCTACGGTAAGATTGACTAAGACAGAGTGATATTTGGAGGATAATATGTCTAGATTATTTGGAACAGATGGAGTAAGAGGTGTAGCAAATGATGAACTTACACCACTCCTTGCAATGCAGCTTGGACAGGCAGGAGCATATGTGCTTTCTAAAGAGTGCAAGCATAAGCCTACTATTATGGTAGGATGCGATACAAGACTTTCAGGAGATATGCTTGCTTCTGCGCTTATGGCAGGAGCCTGCTCTGTTGGTGCGAATGTTGTAAACGTAGGAGTTCTTCCCACACCTGCTGTTGCGTATCTTACAAGAAAATATCGTGTGGATGCAGGCGTTGTTATTTCTGCTTCACATAACCCCATGGAATTTAATGGAATCAAGTTTTTTGATGGTAATGGTTTTAAACTTCCCGATGCAATGGAAGATGAGATTGAAGAGCTTATAAGGAATAACCTTGAGGGTGTTAAGATGCCCACAGGTGCCGGGGTAGGTAAAATCAAAAATCGTACCGATGCACGTGAGGAGTATATCAATCACAATCTCACCTGTGTTGATGTAAGACTTGATGGATTCAAAATTGTAATGGATTGTGCTGAGGGTGCAAGCTCTTATACCTCTGTTGAGACAATCAGACAGACAGGAGCCCAGGTAATAGCGATCCACACTAATCCTGACGGAACAAATATCAATGCTAACTGTGGTTCTACACACATGGAAGAGCTCATGGGACGTGTTGTTACCGAGAAGGCTGACATTGGTCTTGCTTTTGACGGAGATGCAGACAGATTCCTTGCTGTTGATGAGAACGGTAAATTTGTTGACGGTGATGAGATTATGGCCATCATCGGTAAACATATGAAGGAAAATGGTGATCTTAAGGGTGATACCATTGTGGCAACGGTTATGAGTAACCTTGGCTTTTTCAAGATGGGAGAGCGTGAGGGAATCAAGATTGAGAAGACTAAGGTCGGAGACAGATATGTTCTTGAGCGCATGAAGGAAATTGGTGCTAATCTTGGCGGCGAGCAGTCAGGACACATAATTTTCCTTGATGACAACACAACAGGAGACGGACTTCTTTCTGCACTTCATCTTCTTAAGGTAATGAAGGATACAGGCAAAAAGCTTTCCGAACTGTCCAAGGTTATGGAAGTTATGCCTCAGGCTCTTTGTAACGCAACAGTGCCTACACATAAGAAGGATCATTACATGGAGTATCCTGAGATTGCAAGCGCAATTGAGGAACTTGAAAAGAAATTCGCCGGAGATGGAAGAGTACTCATCAGACCCTCAGGAACTGAGCCGCTAGTTCGAGTAATGATAGAGGGTAAAAATCAGAAGGAAATTGATGAAGAAGCAAAGAAGCTTGCGGAGTTAATACAGGATGTAATGCTGTGATTTCGTGGGCAACATGCCGGTTTATTAGAATGGTTCTATTAGAGGAAATGCATATATGATTACACAAAAGGTGGTTATTAAAAACCCTACAGGGTTGCATTTGCGCCCTGCCGGGAATTTATGTAAGGTCGCGATGAATTACAAATCGCACATCACATTTATGTATGGTGACAACTCAGCAAATGCCAAGAGTGTTTTAAGTGTTCTTGGTGCATGCATAAAGTGTGGAGATGAATTGGAATTTAAGTGCGAAGGGCCTGATGAAAATGAGGCAATGGAGGCGCTTGTAACGGCTATCGAGAACGGACTTGGTGAATAAAGCACCGAAAATTAACGGACGGCATTTACTTGTCGTCCGTATGCGCGTTTCATAGGGAATTTTTATTTTTGCTTATTATTTATGAAAAATTATCAAGAGAGGTGAACTGAAAATGAAGAAAATTATAGTAACAGGATGCAACGGACAGCTTGGAAGAGCAGTAAATCTTGAGCTTGGAAAAACAGGCGAGTATGAGCTTGTAAATACAGATGTTTTTGAAGGTGAAGGAATAACACCTCTTGATATTACAAATGTAGATGCTGTTGTAGCGCTTGCAAAAGAAGTAAAGCCTTACGCAATAATCAACTGTGCGGCTTATACAGCAGTTGATGCTCAGGAGAGTGATGTTGATCTTGCATACAAAATAAATGCCATTGGTCCCAGAAATCTCTCTATTGCTGCTACTGACACAAATGCAAAGCTTGTTCACATATCAACTGATTATGTTTTTGCAGGTGATGGTAATAAACCTTATACAGAATTTGATAAGACAGGTCCTGTCAGCAAGTACGGTATAACAAAGCTTGCAGGAGAGCAGTTTGTTGAGAAGTTTGCCAAGGAATATTTTACTATCAGAACAGCATGGCTCTATGGTGATGGTAAGAATTTTGTAAAGACAATGCTTGGACTTTCTGAAAAGTATGATGAGGTTAGCGTTGTATGTGATCAGCTTGGAACACCTACAAGTACCTATGAGCTTGCAAGAGCAATTCACTATCTTCTTGAGACAGAGAATTATGGACTCTTCCACGGAACATGTGAGGGAGATACCAACTGGGCTGACTTTACTGAAGAGATTTTCAGGCTGGCAGGTAAGAATACAAAGGTTAATCATGTCACAAGTGCAGAATATTCTGCCAAGAATCCGCAGGCTGCACCAAGACCGGCATATTCAATACTTGAGAACTATATGTTTAAGCTGACATCTGATTTCATGTTTGCAGACTGGCATGATGCAATTGAGAGATATCTTAAGGATCTGTTAGGGTAAAGGGTAGTAACCTGAAATGCTGGGTGTAATTGCTAATTGGATCTATGTGCTTATAACTACATACATAATAGGATTTGCTACTCTTGAAGGAATTTCAACAATAAGCTGTATGCATGCTTCGAAAGGTCAGAGGAAGTTTGCATATACATATAAATATAACGAGAGCTTCCTTATAGCGGGAATACTGGTTGTAAATGTATATGCGGAATTGTTCAGCCTTATTAGCAGGGTATCACTTGCAGCTAATCTGGTTTTGATATTTGCCTGTTTTCTCTTATATTACGAATACAGAGAAGCGATGAATGAGAGGCTTATAGCCGGTGTCGGAAGAATAATAAGTACCGGGAGCTTTTGGCTGTATCTTGCTATCTTTTTGATCATGGCCTATGGAACTTCCCATGGGCTTATGCACTATGATACAGATCTCTATCACGCGCAGGCAATAAGATGGATTGAAGAGTTTGGAACCATAGTAGGACTTGGAAATCTTCATTTGAGACTTGGGTATAACAGTGCGGCCTTTGCTCTTTTAGCTCTTTACAGCGGTTCTTTTTTCGGTAAATCATATCATGCTATGGCAGGTTACTTTGCTTTACTGCTTGCCTGGCAATGTGCTGATATAAAGACCATAGTTAGAAGAAAACATCCGGTATTATCCGATTTTGTAAGGCTTATAGCCATATATTATTTGTTTACAATTTTTGATGAAATGGTTTCACCGGCATCAGATTACTTTATGGCTACCATGGTATTGTATATAGTCATCCATTGGCTGGACCTGTATACATTTCGGGAGAGAGCTTTTTTGCCATATGCCTTATTGAGTATATGCACAGTTTATATTACAACGATAAAATTGTCGGCAGCACCGCTTTTGCTTCTTTCCGTGTATCCGATTATCAGGATTTTAAGAAAGTATGGAAAAAAAGGAATAGTAGCAATACTTCTGAGCGTTTTTCTATGTATTATAATTGCAATTCCGTATTTTGCCAGAAATGCCATACAGACGGGATGGCTGATATATCCCTTTACGGGAATAGATTTATTTCACTTTTCATGGAAAATTCCTTATGAAACCGCTCTCAGTGATGCGAATGAAATAACCGTATACGGGAGAGGATTTACTGATGTATCCATGATAGGCGCAGCTTTTGGTGAATGGTTTCCCGCATGGTTTTCAAAGCTTTCATTATTTAATAAAATCATGCTCTCGCTTGATGGAATATGTTTTCCTGTTTTCCTGGGATGCGTGGGATATTACGTTACTGAAAGGATTAAGGGAACCGGGAAGAGGCTGCCCGCTTCAGAGAATGCGATTTCAAATGTATTCCATTTACATCACAGAAGATCGGTTTCACTTTCGGATTTTTTGTTTATTGAAGGAATATCCTACATTGCACTTTTATATTTCATATGCACTTCACCACTTGTTCGCTATGGATGTGTGTATTTATGGCTTCCTGCGGTAATGCTGATTGGAAGATTTGTTATCCTTCTGGATAATGCGTTTGACAATCCTGTAAAAAAATATATCTATAAATGCGTCATAGTGATATTTGCAGCGTTTATGGCATTTAAGTTTGGTGTGCTGATAAGGGATGATATTCCCAGATTCAGATTAAATAATCTGGTGACACAGCAGCCATATAATAGTTATTCACTTAAGGAAAAGCAGATAAACGGGCAGACTTTTTATTATCCTGAGGAAGGTGACAGGACCGGGTATGATCCCTTTCCGTCAACTCCGAACCCGGATGGATTCAGAATGGCAGGGGAAAAGATTATTGATGGTTTTTTGCCACCCGCCGAGTGAGTTGAAAAAAACAAGTAAAATAGAGTAAAATATAGTATTGTAGTTTGATTGGAGATATATGTTATGGAAAAAAATGCAAAAATTTATGTTGCCGGACATCGTGGAATGGTTGGTTCGGCAATTGTAAGAGCACTTGAAAAACAGGGCTATACAAATATTATTACTCGTACACACAAAGAACTTGATCTCACAAGGCAGGATGCAGTAGAGGAATTTTTTGCAAAGGAGAAACCTGAGTATGTGTTCCTTGCAGCTGCCAAGGTTGGTGGTATTGAGGCTAACCAGAGCGCGCTTGCAGATTTCATGTATGAAAACATGATACTTGAGATGAATGTTATACATGCTGCATGGAAGAATGGCTGTAAGAAGCTTGAGTTTTTGGGATCATCATGTATCTATCCCAGAATGGCACCCCAGCCTATGAAGGAGAGCTGCCTTCTTACAAGTGAGCTTGAAAAGACAAATGAGGCGTACGCCCTTGCTAAGATATCAGGACTTAAGTACTGCGAATTTTTGAATAAGCAGTATGGAACAGATTATATTTCTGTTATGCCTACTAACTTATACGGACCTAACGATAATTATCATCCTACACATTCACATGTACTTCCTGCCATGCTGAGAAGATTCCATGAAGCAAAGGAAGCAGGACTTGAAAAGGTAACATGCTGGGGAGATGGTTCACCTCTGCGTGAGTTTCTTTATGTAGATGATCTTGCTGATCTGTGTGTATTCCTTATGAATAACTACAGCGGAGATGAGACTGTTAATGCCGGAACAGGTAAGGAATTAACTATCAAAGAGCTGGCAGAGACAATAGCAAGAGTTGTGGGATATGAAGGCGAAATTGAGTGGGATACAAGTAAGCCAAACGGAACTCCCAGAAAGCTTCTGGATGTATCCAAGGCAGCAGCACTTGGATGGACCTATAAGACAGAACTTGAAGATGGAATAAGACTTGCCTATGATGACTTTTTGAATAATCCCATGAGAGCGGAGAGGTAAAATGCAGTTGATAAGTATCATCGTTCCCTGCTACAACGAAGAGGAGAACGTAAAAGATTTTTATGATGAACTCATGAAGACAGAGGGCTTCTTTAAGGAGCATGATGTCGAGATGGAAATAATATATGTAAATGATGGTTCAAAGGACGGTACAGTTTCGGAAGTAAAGAAACTTCATGAGAAGGATGAGAGAGTTCATCTGATTAATTTCTCAAGAAACTTCGGGAAAGAATCAGCTATTTATGCAGGTTTGCAGAAGGCAAAAGGAGATTATGTGGTTATGCTTGACTGCGATCTTCAGGATCCGCCGGCTATGCTGCCTGAGATGTACGGATATATTGTAAATGAAGGTTACGATTCTGTTGCAACAAGACGAGTTACACGAAAAGGCGAACCGCCTATCAGATCATTTTTTGCACGCAGATTCTACAGTCTTATAAATAAGATGTCAAAGACAGAGATTGTTGATGGCGCAAGAGATTACAGACTTATGACCAGACAGTTTGTTGATGCTATCCTTTCCATGGAAGAGTATAACCGCTTTTCAAAGGGAATATTCGGATGGGTTGGATTTACAACAAAATGGCTGGAATTTGAAAACATAGAGCGCAAAAAGGGAGAAACCAAGTGGTCCTTCTGGAAGCTGTTTTTATATGCTTTGGATGGAATTATGGCTTTTTCAACAGCACCCCTTGCATTTTCCTCAATACTGGGAGTGGTATTCTGCTTCCTGGCGCTTGTACTTATTATTGTAACAATTATCAGAAAGGCAGCTTTTGGGGATCCTACAAGCGGATGGCCGTCACTGGTATGTATTATTTCATTGGTAAGCGGTGTTCAGCTGTTCTGTCTTGGAATTGTTGGACAGTACCTCAGCAAGACCTATCTTGAAGTTAAGCGTAGGCCGATTTATATCGTTAAGGAAGAGCTTTAATGAAAAGTGACAGAAGCCTTGAGAATCGTATCAGTATTGTAGTTCCTGTATTCAACGCTCAGGATTATATTCTTGATACCATTAGAATGGTTCAGCGTCAGACTTATGAAAACTTTGAACTTATTCTGGTTGATGATGCATCCTCGGATAATAGTACGGAAATTATTGATGGTGTTATTGCAGAGGGTGATGACAGGATAAAACTGATACGAACAAGTACTAATAACGGAGCAGCTTCTGCGAGAAATACAGGAATTAATGCAGCGACCGGAAGATACCTGGCATTCCTTGATGCGGATGATATCTGGATGGAGGATAAGCTGCAAAAGGAACTCACCTTTTTAAAAGAAAAAGATGCTGCATTTGTCTTTACTGCATATGAATTCGGGGATGAGAATGCAAAGCCTACAGGGCGTATAGTTCATGTGCCGGAGAGACTTTCGTTTAAGGAAGCGCTTTCAAGAACGATCATATTTACAACCACTGTTATGATCGATATGGATAAGCTTCCTAAAACGGTTATCTACATGCCGAAGATTGAGAGTGAGGATACTGCCACATGGTGGAATATCCTTAAGACAGGAACCGTAGCATACGGACTGGATGAAGTTCTTGCGATATACAGAAGACCTCGTAAGTCACTCTCTTCTAACAAATTTACGGCAGTACGAAGGATTTGGGGACTGTATAGAAAAATAGCCGGATTATCAGTAGTGGCCAGTGCGTTTTATTTTATCGGCTGGGCATTCAGAGCAACTGTTCGCCGGCTATAAGGGTAATTGTATGAAACAGGTTGAATCTATCAAAAGAGTATTTATATTATGCCTAGGTCTGACAGGCCTTCTTATGCAGACTGCAGTCTATGGCTGGTTCTGGTTTAAGGTCTACTATCCGCTTTTGTCTGCGCCCAGAATCAGTGTGGACGGATATATGCTTGGTAACGGACTTAAGCTGTACTTCAGGGGACATTTACTGGTTATCGCCATATATTTTGTCCTGATGCTCTTTTTCTCTAATACCTATGGCGGATTGAAGATTGGATATCTGAAAGCTATGGATATCTTTCTTTCACAGATATTCGCGCTCTTTATGGTGAATGTTATCTCTTATTTTCAAATATCACTCATGAGAAACTGGCTTGTGCCGGTATATCCTATGCTTGAAATACTTGCTGTTCAGATGGTTATATCCTTCCTGTGGGCGGTGTGTACTAACTGGCTTTATCGGCAGATATTTCCTGCAAGACAGATGCTTCTTGTCAGTGGGGAGTATCCGGTAGATGATATCTTAAGAAAATTCAATTCCAGACAGGATAAATACAATATTGTAAAATGCATGAATATCAGTGAAGGACTGATGACTATCGAAAGGGAATGTCTCGAACGATATGATGCGGTTGTTATCTGGGATATCCCCACTAAGGAAAGAAATAAGCTTCTTAAGTTTTTGTATTCAAATTCTATAAGAGTTTATATGATGCCCAAGATTACGGACGTGCTTGTAAAGGGATCCGAGCAGCTTCATATATTTGATACGCCTGTTCTTCTTTTGCGTGAATACTATCTTAAGATAGAGCAGAGGGCTATAAAGAGACTCATTGACATAGTCTGTTCGCTGATACTTATAGTGCTGTCTTCACCTGTAATGCTTATTACAGCAATAATAATAAAGCTCTACGATCGTGGTCCGGTGCTTTATAAGCAGATTCGATGCACCGTTAATCAAAAAGAATTCAAGATCATGAAGTTTAGAAGCATGAGGGTTGATGCTGAAAAGGATGGCGTTGCAAGGCTTGCTACTAAAAATGATTCAAGAATTACTCCTATCGGAAAGTTTATCAGAGCATGCAGAATTGATGAACTTCCACAGCTTTTCAATATATTAAAGGGAGAAATGTCATTTATCGGACCAAGACCCGAGAGGCCTGAAATAATTGCGCAGTATATGGAAACAATGCCTGAATTTGCCTTCAGAATGAAGGTGAAGGCCGGACTTGCAGGATATGCGCAGGTATATGGAAAATATAACACAACTCCCTACGATAAGTTAAAACTTGATCTGGCTTACATTGAGAATTATTCGGTTTGGCTCGATTTTAAGCTTATGCTACTGACACTTAAGATTTTGTTTACCCCCGATGCAACGGAGGGGGTAGAGGAATCTCAGACTACAGCACTTAAAAATTCCGGTGAAAACTAAATGACAACAAAACGTGAGAGCTATGATAACGAAATATTGAACCTCAGGGCTTTTTATCTGGTACTGCTAAAAAAGGTATGGTTAGTTCCGGTAGTGGCGGTTTTAGGGGCTATTGTAGCAGGAATAATATATTTTCTTGCAAATGTGGTATATGCGCCTGCAAGAAATTACGTGACGGAGTCAACATTATATATTTACTTTGCATATGATGAGAATAAAAGATCAGAGGTGGACTTCTACAATGCTTATACCTGGAATATTCTGGTAAAAGCAGAGGACAGTAACCTGGAGGTCAGGACGGATTATAACATTCTTGACAGGATAATGGAGAATCTTGAAGCTGCAGGGTATAAGGAAGGCGTCGATATCACCAGGGAAGAGGTGAAGGCATCAGTTAATGCGGATATTCCTTCTGATGTCAGGGTTATGATTTTCACTGTTTCCAATCCCGACAGGGAGCTGTCAGGTGCAATTGCCGATGCAGCAAACGATGCACTTGTTGAATACGGTAAAGCAAATTATGCCTTTACGCACATAGAACTCCTTGGAAGATCTGATACCAAATTGGAACTGATTCCTGACAGAATGGGAGTGGCAGTAATATTCGGAGCAGTTTTGGGAGCGGTTTTGGCGTGTTTATCATTACTCTTTTCCAAGGCCATGGACGATGCTGCATATGTTCCTGAGGATTTGGAGAGAAGATATAATCTGCCTGTGCTCGGAGTACTTAGTAAAGAGGGGGAGGAGGAGCCTTCGTTTTTTAGAAATGAACTTCTTCTTACATTTAAGGAAAAGCTAAAGACAGAGAAAAATATCGTAATCATAAGTGCTGATGATAAAAACGGGGCCGAAACGGCTGAGGCTGTTGTTAAAAGACTGAAAAATGTCATAGGAAACGGATTGCCGGAGGGCTGCCCTGTATTTAAGCCTATGTCACTTCCCGGAAATGACAATGATTCCGCATCTCAGCTTTCAAGTATGGATGGAGCGATTATTGCTGTTCAAATGGGAAAACACAACGGAGCCATGACAGAGCATCTGATTTCTTTACTGAAAAAGCTTGGCTGTAAAGTATGCGGAATGGTGGTTACGGATGCTGATATGAAGTTATTGAACAGATATCTGGGACTTTAATATGTCAAGAATACAACTTTTGGTATCCGGCGTTAATCAGGATACAGTGGCGCTACCACGAAAAATGAATATTCAGTCTGATGCTGTAATTGTGAATCAGTGCAAGGAAAATCAGACTTTTGAAAATGAATACACTGACATTTTTGGACGTATCTGCAGTATAAAATGTCTTCACAGGAATGAACGGGGAGTAGGATTATCAAGAAATCTGGCTCTGGATAATGCAGACCATGAATTCCTTCAGTTTGCCGACGAGGACATTGTGTATGACGATGGTTATACAACTCTTGTGGAGAATGAGTTTGATAAGCATCCTGAAGCAGATATGCTCCTGTTTAATGTCAAGGCCGCTGAAGGCAGGGAAACCTATCACAATACGGATTTTGCGAAGGTTACCTGGAAAAACTATGGGAGATATCCGGCATATGCCATAGTTGCAAGAACAGAATCCCTGAAAAGGGCAGGGGTAAGATTTTCCACCCTGTTTGGCGGAGGTGCTAAATACAGTAACGGCGAAGATTCACTTTTTTTACATGATTGTTTAAAAAAAGGAGTCAGGATATATCGTACTGATATCCATTTAGGTCATGAAGTGGCAGATAGACCTTCTACCTGGTTTAAAGGCTTTAATGACAAATTCTTTTTTGACAGAGGAGTGTTGTATCATTTTTTGTACGGCTGTCTTGCCGTCCCCATTAGCCTGAGATTCCTGCTGATAAAAAAAGATGTGATGTGTCGTGATAAGTCGGTATGGGAATGTTACAGACTCATGAAAAAAGGCATAAGGCAAGGGAAAGCTGAAGAAAAACATACCGTTTCCCAATGAGGATAACATATGCTTGTTTATTTGGTGCTTACAGCGGTAAGCTTTATAATTGCATATCAAATAAGCAGTACAAATACGAGCCCTAAGATAAGGGCAGGAGAATATCGCATTATTCACCGCGGTATAAGCAGAATACAGGTAAGAAATATTGCAGGACTCATCTTCCTCTTTTTTACTCTTACAGGGGTATCCGCGCTTAGACTTAATGTGGGTAATGATTACAGCAAGTATGTGGAATTTATGCACAGGACCTACAGTAATGCGATAGTTCCCACAGAGATTGGGTTTAATTACCTTACTAAGATTATTTATTTCCTTTCGGGATTTGAGAACTACGTAGCGGTCTTTGCAATATTTGCCGCAGCAACTGTTTTTTTCTTTTTGAAGGGAATATATGACCAGTCAGAAAATTTCTTTTTATCATTTGCCATGTTTATGCTGCTGGGATATTACTTTCAATCGCTAAACACAGTAAGGAATTATCTTGCTCTCGGAATAGCATTTTATTCGATTAAATACTGCATAAAAAGAGACTGGCCAAGGTTTGTATTATTGATACTGTTTGGAGCACTTTTTCATAAATCACTTTTGCTTGTATTGGTATTGTATCCGCTTGCACAGATGAAATGGAAGAGGTGGATGCATGGAGTGCTGATTTTGTTATGCATCTCATGTCTGTTTTTAAAGGACACATATCTGGAGCTGGCAGTTAAACTCTATCCGTCTTACGAGGGAACAGAATTTCTGTCCGGTGGAACAAGTAAAATGGGGATAGCAAGATGTGCGGCAGTCCTTATTCTTGCATTTTATGTCCTCGGAAAAGATGTTGTATCGGAACGCAGAATGAGCTTTTATTTCTATGCAAATTACGGAGCACTGATGCTGTATGTATTCTGCTCATTTCTGCCTACGATTTCAAGAATTGCATATTATTTCACAATTACACAGATTTTGTATGTGCCTGCTCTTTTGGCGAGACTTCTTAATGATCGGGAGAATACGAGATACAGGGCAGGAAAAGTTTTTAGAGCACTTACTATAGTCGGATGTATATTGTATTTTGCGGTATTTATGATGAAAGCGGGTGACGACGGAATGAGGATTTTACCGTATGAGACCTTCCTGTTTCATGAACTTCCGGCGACATTATCAGAGAGAGGCTTTGGCTAAGGTTCGATATGAAGAGACCATTTTTTACAATCATTGTAGTTACATATAATGCCGGTGAGGATCTTATCAAGACGCTGGAGAGCATAAAAAATCAGACCTTTAAGGACTTTGCTGTTGTCATAAAGGACGGGGGCTCGACTGACGGATCTCTTGAGAGGGCGGTGGATTGTTTCGGCCTGGAAGATGGTTCCGGGGAAGGAACAACTGAGAAAAGAAAACGTCTGAGTGCCGGTAAAATATCCTCAGGGGGATCCTTTGACATCAGGTATAAGGACGGAAGGGTCAGAATTATCCGAAGCAAGGATCATGGCATTTATGATGCTATGAATATGGCGGTGGATGCAATCAAGAATGACAAACAGAGAAGGATTTCGGAAACTGCTCCGGGGTATGTTTATTTCCTTAACTGTGGTGACGTCTTTTCCAATAACAAGGTTCTGCAGAGAGTTTATGAAAAGATTCAGCGGGATTCGAAGGATTCAGGCACAATAGTTCCAACTGTTTATTACGGTGATATTTTTGAGATGAAAACAGGCCAAAGAGTCTCATCCAATCCAAAGATTGATGATTTTGCCTGCTACAGGAATGTACCTTCACATCAGGCATGTTTTTATGATGAGAGACTGGTTTTAAGATATGCCTTTGATACAGTATGGAAGGTCAGAGCAGACTATGAGCACTTCCTTCGCTGTTTTTATGTGGAAAAAGCAGAGACAAAATATATGAATCTGCTTATAGCCGATTATGAGGGAGGCGGGTTCTCAGAAACAAGGGAAAACCGCAAGATATCTGAGACAGAAAGACAGCAGATAATTCATTTGTATCTTACAAGGCAGCAGATCAAGAGATTTGATATGATCCGAATGCTTACGCTTGCACCGCTTAGAACTAAGATAGCTGAAAATCCAAAGACTGCAGGTGTTTATAATAAAATCAAGAGTCTGATTTACAGGCATCGCTGAGAGGTTTTGTATGAGAGTTTTGTGGGTGTGTAATATAATGCTTCCTGCGTTTGCAAGAGCTGGTAATCTTCCCTGGTCAGATCGCGAGGGATGGCTTTCCGGTGCCTATGACCGGATTTCTTCCGGGAAAAAGTCAGGAAATATAACCCTTGGTGTTGCTTTTCCTGCTAGTGATATGGGAAAGGAAGCCAGAGAGATTGACGGTGTAAAATTCTATGGCTTTTCGGAAAATCTGAATACGCCGGAGATATATGATGAGAGCCTTGAGGGCAGATTTTCTGAAATATTCGATGATTTTAAGCCTGATATTATTCATGTCTTCGGTACGGAATTTCCGCATTGCCTTGCGGCCATAAAGGCTTTTAATAATCCGGAGAGGACACTGCTTGGAATACAGGGTATATGCAGCGAAATAAGTAAGGTATATATGGCTGAGCTTCCTGAAAATGTATATACAGATACTACTTTCCGTGACAGATATAAAAATGATTCCCTTATTCAGCAGCAGGAGAAATTCAAAAAGCGCGGTGAAAATGAGAAGGAAGCGATCAGGCTTACCGGAAATATAACAGGAAGAACGAATTTTGACAGAGAAACAACAGCTGCCATAAATCCTGAAGCAAAATATTATAAAATGAATGAAACCATGCGACCGACTTTTTATAAGGGTGCATGGCGATCGGTAAATACGGTTCCGCATAGTATTTTCCTCTCACAGGGGGATTATCCCTTGAAGGGATTTCATTTCATGCTTGAAGCCATGCCCGAAATACTAAAGGAATTTCCGGATACAAAGGTATATGTAGCCGGAAATAGTGTTATTGGGAAAATAAGGAGGAAAACCGTAACCATACCTGATGAGCAGAAAAATGCATCGGGAAAGAGCAAATATCCTCTTGCTGTAAGGATATCAGCCTATGGTAAGTATTTAAAGAGGCTGATAAGACGGGGGCGTCTCGGCGGAAAAGTGATTATGCTGGGAAAGCTTTCTGCAGAGCAGATGAAGGAACAGCTTCTTAAATGCAATATTTTTATATGCCCCTCCATTCTGGAAAATTCACCAAATACTATGGCAGAGGCAATGCTCCTGGGAGTTCCTACTATCGCAGCCGATACGGGCGGAATACCCAGCATGCTTGAAAAGAACGTTGACGGATTGCTTTTTGAAGCAGGAAATGTTGAAGAGCTTACAAAGTGTGTAAAGCAGATGTTCAGGGAGCCTGTAATAGCAGCGGTTTATGGTGATAATGCAAGAAAGCACGCCATGATAACACATGATGCAAACGAGAACTACAAAAGACTTATTGAAATATATAGAGATATAGTCAGAAATAAATAGAGATACAGTTAGACGTAGAAGAAATAAACAGTTAGATATAGAAGAAATAAACAGTTAGATATAGAAGAAATAAACAGTTAGATATAGAAGAAATAAACAGTTAGATATAGAAGAAATAAACAGTCAGACATAGAAGAAATATATAGTCTGACGTAGATGAAACAAAGAATAGAGCCTTCCCCCAATGGGGAAGGTGGCGCGAAGCGCCGGATGAGGGGGCAATTATCAGGATTACTTTCATATCCAACTACATAAACCACCACCAGATTCCCTTCTGTGATGAATTATACGCACAGATAGGCGAAGCCTTTTCATTTATAGAGGCTCAGCCCATGGAAGCAAACAGAAAGAACATGGGATGGGATGCTGATACAAAAAGTCTCTCCTATGTACACAGGCTCTACGAGGATGAGAATAATTGCCTTGAGCTTATAGATAGCGCAGATGTGCTGATTGCAGGCTGGACGGGCCTTGGTAATGACAGCGCAGCTATGAGGAAAATAGCAGCCCGAATGGATTCTGGAAAACCTGTCATCAGGGTAAGTGAGAGAATTTACCGTGAGGGCAGATGGAAAATGATTTCTCCCAGAGGCTTGAAGGCGAAATATGAGGAGCATACAAAGTACAGGAATTCTCCGGTGTATATGCTCTGTGCAGGTGCATATGTGTCAGGCGATTATAAGCTTATAGGCGCATATCCTGGAAAAATGTTCAAGTGGGGATATTTTCCTCCTTTTAGAAAATATGATGATGCAAAGTTGTCAGATATGCTTTACAGAGAAGGGGAGCAGATAAGGCTTTGTTTTGCGGCCCGCCTGATAAAACTAAAGCACCCTGAGCTTGCAATTAAGATGGCTGAATATCTGAGCGAAAAAAAAGTTGATTATCATCTTGATATAGTAGGAGACGGACCGCTTTGGGCAGATATATCAAGGATGATAAAGGAGAAGGGACTTGAAGATAAAGTAAATCTCCGAGGGTTCATGAAGCCTGATGAAGTCAGGGATATAATGGAGAAGAGTCATGTATTTCTTTTTTCAAGCAATTACCTTGAGGGATGGGGAGCAGTAGTAAATGAAGCGATGAACAGTGCCTGCGTGGTTATAGCTTCTTCTGAAGCCGGAGCTGTGCCATATCTTATAAGGGATGGTGAAAACGGTCTCATTTTTAACGGATGCAGTGAAAAAGAATTGCAGAGAAAACTGGATATAATAATATCCAAAAGTGATATTATAAATCGTATGCAGAAAGCTGCATATGAAACAATAGCTAATGAATGGAACAGCCATATTGCTGCGAAGAGATTATTGGATTTTTGCGGGAAGCTGGTAAATGCGGAAAGGATTGATGTTCCTTCAAGCGGTCCGATGAGCGAAGCGGAAATCATAAAGGCGCCAGGTCTTATCAGAACACTTCAGGAGGATAATCATTTAGAGTGATGACTTTCAGAAAAAGAATAAGTGTAATAATACCTGCTTATAATATTGAGGACCTTATAATCCGCTGCGTTAAGTCTGTTTGCGAGCAGACCTATCCCCATGAGCTGATGGAGGTCATTATCGTTGATGACGGCTCAACGGATGATACGTATAAAAAGATAGAAGATTTTATCGATAAAGCAAATCAGGATAGCGAAAACAGGCAGTATCCAAAGCTCCTGCTTTTGCATCAGGAAAACGGCGGGAGCAGTAAAGCAAGGAATTTTGCACTCTCCGCAGCTACAGGTGATTATATAGGTTTTGTTGATTCGGATGATTATATAGATTCCCACATGTATGAGAGCCTGATGAAGGCGATAGAGGAAAATAGTTCGGAAGAGTCGCCTGTTTTGATGGCACAGGTATCCAGAGATGAAATAGCAGAGGACGGAACGAGGCTTCCCGATGTCTGTATTCCGCCGAAGGCTGTGAAGACAATTAACGGAGAAGAGCACCTTAGAACTCTTCTGATGCATACCGGCGATGCATCCTTTTGTACCAAGCTTACCAGCAGGGAATTGTTCAGGGGTGAGTGTAAGGGATTTCCTGAAAACGAGTTAAACGA